>ENA-UOJH01000939-UOJH01000939.1-human-gut-metagenome-genome-assembly--contig:-C148-NODE-939-length-24124-cov-7.881424_pt1 | contig 24124 bp, 20 predicted proteins | sample MGYA00242345_ERZ723892 | MGnify/ENA metagenome assembly ERZ723892 | reverse complement strand
AGCGTGCCGCGTTTCTTATACCCTGCCAAGGGCTACGGGGATTAGATACAATCTTTTTCACTAACTCTCAATTTACTCTGCCAGTTCTTCCCACTGTTCATATAATTTTTCCAATTGTTCCTGGCAGGAAGTCTGCTCTTTGGACAGCTCCTGCAGCTTTGCCACCTGAGTACCGATGGTGGGATCGGACATTTCAGTGTCGATCTCGGAGATGCGGGCTTCCAGTTCGGCAATCTTTTCTTCGCATTTTTTCAGGTCGTTTTCTTTCTTGCGGAGTCTCGCCTGTTCTTCTTTCTGGGCTTTCCAGTCCAATTTGACTTCGGATTCTGCAGCCTTAGCAGCAACAGCACTATCTGCATCCGCATTCTGCGGTGCATTAGCCTCTATGGCAGCCATCACGGTGTCGTGTTTTTCCAGATAGTAGTCATAATTTCCAACATAACTTATGAATTGTCCCTCTGTCAGATCCAGGATCCTGTGGGCGGTACGGTTGATGAAGTAACGGTCGTGGGAGACATACAATATCGTTCCCTCGTAACCGTTCAGGGCATCCTCCAGAATCTCCTTGGACATGATATCTAAGTGGTTTGTCGGCTCATCCAGGATGAGGAAGTTTGCGTTGGAGAGTACCAGCTTGGCGAGAGACACGCGTCCGCGCTCACCGCCGCTCAGATCACTGATGCGCTTGAACACATCCTCCCCGGTGAAGAGGAAAGCCGCCAGTACATTGCGGATCTGGGTATTGTTCAGGTAGGGATAATCGTCCGAGATCTCTTCGAACAATGTCTTCTCGCTGTGGAGCACATGATGCTCCTGATCGTAATAACCAATCTCTACATTGGAACCTAAGCGGAAAGTGCCCTGATCGGCAGGAACGAGACCGTTTAAGATCTTAAGCAGAGTGGTCTTGCCGCTGCCATTATCACCGATGATCGCCACGTGTTCACCGCGCTTGATCTCGAAATTGACATCGGTAAAAAGCTTATGGGAGTCAAAGCTTTTGGACAGATGCTCCACAGTCAGCACATCATTGCCACTTAAGATCCGGGGCGTCAGCGTCAGCTTCATATCCGTGCGAACCTCGGAGGGCTTTTCGATGACCTCGATCTTGTCCAGCATTTTCTCCCGGCTTTCTGCACGCTTGATGGATTTTTCACGGTTAAAGGATTTTAATTTTTCAATGACTTCTTCCTGATGCTTGATGTCACGCTGCTGGTTCATATAGGCATTCCAGGCAGCGACACGCAGCTGTTCCTTTTTTACGGCATAATCGGAGTAATTCCCCATAAAGGTCGTAGCCTTGGATTGATCGATCTCGATGACTTTTCCGGCGATCCGGTCCAGGAAATACCGGTCGTGGGAGACGATGAGAACGGCTCCTTTGTAATTTAGCAGATAAGTCTCCAACCAGGCGATGGAGGTCATATCTAAGTGGTTGGTCGGCTCGTCTAAGATGATCAGATCCGGATTTTGTAACAGGAGTCGGCCTAACGCCACCCGGATCTTCTGACCGCCGGAGAGTGTGGCAACCGGCTTGGAGAATTCATCTTCGGTAAAACCCAGTCCCTTTAACACACCGACCAGCTCACTGCGGTAGAGATAGCCGCCGCCGGTCTCGAAAGCGTGGGTGAGAGAGGTGTACTGCTTCATCAGGTCTTCCAGAGCATCCCCATCAGCATGCTTCATATCGTTTTCGCATTCTCGGATCTTTTCCTCCAGGCGCAACAGATCCGCCTTGACGGATAACAGCTCCTCATAAATGGTATGAGAGGTATCCACGGTGCTGTTCTGGGCAAGATATCCAAGTGTCTTGTCCTTTGCCAGAACCACCTGTCCGTCATCGGGAGTCATTTCTCCTACGATGATGCGGAGCAGCGTTGTTTTTCCGGCACCGTTGATGCCCACAATGGCAGCTTTTTCGTGATCCTCTATATGAAAAGAGACATTTTTTAATACTTGATTTTCCACAAATGCTTTTGAAATATTCTGACAAGATAATATCATGGTAGTAAGTATCCTTTATTTCCAGCCCACACAGAACGGGCTTTTTAAATTTTATTGTAACGAAAAGAAGAAAACCTGTCAATTCATTGACAAGTTTTTAACATATGGTGTATACTTAAAAAAATCGGAGGTGAAAGTATTGGAAGCAAAAGAAATTTCACAGGCTGTGATCGGCAGACTGCCCAGATACTTTCGATATTTGGGGGAACTTAAGGATGAAGGTGTAGAACGTATCTCTTCGCAGGAACTTTCCGGACTGATGAAAGTGACCGCATCCCAGATACGTCAGGATTTTAATAATTTCGGTGGTTTCGGTCAGCAGGGATACGGATATAATGTAGAATATCTGTACCGTGAGATCGGTAAGATATTAGGACTGGATAAGCAGCACAATTTCGTTATTATCGGAGCTGGTAATCTGGGCAGAGCCCTGGGTAATTATTTGAACTTCGAGCGTCGTGGTTTTATTTTCAAGGGAATGTTCGATGCGAACCCGGAGCTTGTGGGGAAGGATGTCCGTGGTGTGAAGGTTATGCCCATGGAGCAGTTGGAATCTTTTATCCGGGAGAATGACATTGATATTGCAGTACTGACGATTCCCAAGACCAGTGCCGTAGAAGTGGCTGACAAGCTGGTGGCGAACGGGATCCGTGCCATTTGGAACTTTGCGCATGTGGATCTGAACGTTCCGGAGGGAATACAAGTAGAGAATGTACATCTGTCAGACAGTTTAATGAAACTTTCGTATAATATTAACCGTTACAGTTCAGATATAAAATAATGAGCCTCAGGGAAAAACAAGCGGCTGCGAAGCGGGATGAAGAGTGCGATAGCACGAATTCGTGAGCTTACGAGAAAGTAAGGCATAAAGGGAGTGATATTATGGGCAACGATAACGCAGGGGAAAATGCGAGGAACCGGCAGGAAGCTTTTAAAAGTGCACTTGCCGGAAAGCGTCTGCCCGTACTCACTTTGGACAATAAATGGTACAAGTTGCTGAATAAGACAGGTTCTGTTCCGTTAAAGGAGACGGAGAATTCCTTGAACCAGTTGTTAAAACGACAGGGAAAGCTGAATACGGAGTCGAAGGAAATCCGTAATCTGAAAAAGAAGCTGATGAAAGAGATTGTTCCCATGGTGAACGAAGCGGATCAGCAGGGTGAGAACAGCAAGCTGAACAAGCAGATCGAAGAACATAAGCGACTGATCGAAGAATGTAATGAGAAGCTGGAAGCTTATGAAGATGAGCTGAAAGACCTCCCCCGGGAGATCGAAAGATTAAATATTCAGCTTATGATGTTTACTATGGAGTGCTGCTATGATATTATGAAGGATAATGACAAACAGATTCATGAGACTGCAGACTGGGTGAGCGCGATACGTATTGAGTTGAAAAAGCGTCTGATCGAGAAACAGCAGAAGGAACAGCAGAATCAGGAGATCTATAACTACATGCATGACATCTTTGGTGCAGAGGTGGTCAATCTGTTTGACATGAAATATAATCCGGAGCAAAAATAGTATGAAATATCTGGTAACTGCACAGGAAATGAAGCAATACGATAAGAATACCATAGAGTACCTCGGCATACCGGGGCCGGTTCTGATGGAGAGAGCGGCTCTGGCAGCGGAGGATTTTATAAAAGAGCGCTTTGATGCCGTGAAAGAACGGACGAAAGTGCTCATTTTTGCTGGTATGGGGAACAATGGCGGCGATGGCCTGGCGTTAGCAAGACTTCTTGCGGCGGACGGATACGCAGTCGCGGTAAAATGCGTGGGAGATATGCAGAGAGCTACGAATCAGTGGAAATCGCAGTGGCAGACTTTGCAACATTTTCCGGTGAAGACAGACAGTAATATTGCGGTGGATGAATATAATGTAATTGTAGACGCCCTCTTCGGCGTGGGATTAAGCCGCCCTGTGGAGGGAAACTATGCGGATGCCGTGAAAGAGATGAACATGGCAGAGGGATTTAAGCTGGCACTGGATGTGCCAAGCGGTATCTGCTCAGATACCGGCAGAGTGCTGGGTTGTGCATTTCTGGCGGATGCCACGGTCACTTTTGGTTTCTGTAAGAGAGGACTGGTACTGTATCCCGGTGCGGAATACGCCGGAGAAGTCCGGACTGCGAATGTGGGGATCGGACAGGAGAGCTTCTTAGGACAGGAACCAGAAATGTACACTTATGAGAAAGGCTCCGTACAGTTACTTAAGAGAAACGCTGCGGGGAACAAAGGAACCTTCGGCAAAGCACTGCTTGTTGCAGGAAGTAACGGCATGGCGGGGGCAGCTATTTTGGCGGCGAAAGCAGCCTATCGTACCGGAGCCGGCATGGTAAAGGTGATTACCGCGGAAGAGAACCGACAGATCATACAGCAGGGGATTCCGGAAGCGTTGTACGGCTCCTGCAGACAGCTGACGGAGAGCTTAGACTGGGCGGATGTCATCGCCATAGGTCCCGGCATCGGCAGAGAAGAACAGGCACTGCAATGTCTGAAGACCGTGGTGGAGAGAAGCAGGAAGCCGCTGGTGCTGGATGCAGATGCCCTAAACCTCCTGGCAGAGGAGAGCGGCAGGATGCTGGCAGAAGAACTGCGCGCCCAGGGTGCGGAAGGCAGAGTGATCCTTCTGACACCTCATGTGGGGGAAATGTCAAGACTGCTAAAACGGACGACCTCAGAGTGCAAGGACGACCTCCCCACATGTGCGAAAATACTGGCAGAACGATTTCATGCCGTAGCAGTTGCCAAGGATGCGAGGACTGTGGTATGTAAGGAACAGGGAGCCTGCTATCTGAATACCACGGGCAACAGCGGAATGGCTACGGCAGGCAGCGGAGATGTGCTGACCGGCGTGATCCTGGGATTGCTGGCGCAGGGAATGGATGCCCCGGAGGCTGCGACCTGTGGCGTATATCTGCACGGCATGGCAGGTGATCTGGCGGCCGGACTTCATACCGAATATGGTGTGATGGCGGGAGATATCGCCGAATGTCTGATGAAAAATCAAAATAAGAAAGCGTGAAAATATGACGAGAGAACTGCAGGAAAAATTAGAGTCCTATCAACGGGTATGGGCGGAAGTGGATCTGGATGCCATCTGGGAAAATATGGTCCATATGAAAGAAAACATTGCGGAGAATACGAAAATACTGGCTGTCATTAAGACGGACGGATATGGTCATGGTGGTGTTCCCATCGCGAAAATGTTAGAGCAGCTGGACTTCATGTTCGGCTATGCGGCAGCCACTTATGAAGAGGCACATGTACTCAGAGAAGCAGGCGTGAAGAAACCGATCCTGATCCTGGGATATACTTTTCCCTATTGCTACGAAGAATTGATCCGGGAGGAGATCCGCCCGGCAGTCTACCGCAGGGATACGGTGGAAGAGCTGGTCGCAGCAGCGGCAAAGGTCGGACAGAAGGCAAAGGTTCATATCAAGGTAGATACCGGCATGGGAAGAATCGGCATTACGCCGGATGAGGAAGGACTGGAGTTCGTCAGATTCCTTATGGGACATCCGGAGCTGGAAGTGGAGGGCATCTTCACCCATTTTGCCAAATCCGATGAAGAAGATAAGACTTCTGCATACCATCAGCTGGAACTTTTTCAGAATTTTATCGACAGAATACAGACAGAGCTGGGGCTTACTATTCCCGTCAAGCACTGCTCCAACAGTGCGGCAATCTTGGAAATGCCCCAGGCGAATATGGATATGGTCCGTGCTGGTATCACTACTTACGGTCTGTATCCTTCCGAAGAAGTGAGCAAGGATATTGTACCCTTACGGGCAGCCATGTCTCTCTACAGTCATATTGTATACTGTAAGACGATTCATGCGGGACAGAGCGTCAGCTACGGCGGGCTGTTTACGGCACAGAAGGATACCAGAGTAGCCACGATCCCCGTAGGTTACGGAGACGGTTATCCCAGAAGTCTGTCTGGAAAAGGCTATGTACTGATCCGGGGGAAGAAGGCACCAATCCTCGGAAGAGTCTGTATGGATCAGTTCATGGTAGATATTTCGGAGATTCCGGGAGTTATGGAGGGCGACAAAGTAACTCTTCTCGGTGTGGACGGTACAGAGCGGATCACCGCGGAAGAACTGGGAGAACTCTCCGGCAGATTTAATTATGAATTTGTCTGTGACCTGGGGAAAAGAATTCCAAGGGTCTACAGGCAGCATGGTGAGATCACAGAAGTAAGAGACTATTTTGAAAATTTCTGACGGATCAAAAGTGTTCGTATAACTCCGTAAGAATCGGCAATACTTATTCTAAATCGCTGATGTAAGGAGTAGAAATGAGAAGAGGAGATGTCTATTACGCGGATCTGCGGCCGGTGATCGGCTCGGAACAGGGCGGTATCAGACCGGTGCTCATCATCCAGAATGATGTGGGCAACAAACACAGTCCTACCGTGATCTGCGCTGCGATCACCTCAAAGATGAATAAGGCGAAGCTGCCTACACACATTGAATTAAATGCCCGTCTCTATGATATGGATAAGGATTCGGTAGTGCTTCTGGAACAACTACGCACCATTGACAAGAAGAGATTAAAGGATAAAGTATGTCATCTCGACGGTGACATTATGCGGAGAGTGAACCGGGCACTGAAGGTAAGTCTGGAACTGGATACATAGCCTGATACCCTGCGTATCCAGAGGAATATATAAAAGAATTAAAATACGAAAGGATGAAATGAACGATGGATATCAGTGGGCCTGTGGCCATATTACTCTTTTTCCTGCTGTTACTGGTAGATATGTTTTTTTACGGATTTGATGCTGCCATTGACAACCTCAATGAAAAAGAGATCTTACATAAAGCAGAGGAAGAAAAGGATCGCCGGTCGGTGCGGCTTTCTGAGATGGTCAGCCGTCCGGGGATCTATATCAATACGGTACAGTTAGTCATTACGCTGATCAATATTTTAATGGGTGCCTTTTACCTGAATATCTGGCTGCAGGCGATCGACAACGGCCTGCATGTGATCAATGTCGGCGGATTGTCGCTTCAAAATGTTCCCACGGGAGTGATCTCCGGGATTGCAACGGTATTGTCTTTTGTTGCCATGATTTATATTCTGCTGACCTTCGGAGTACTTATCCCGAGAAAAATGGCATCCAGGAAACCGGAAAAGTGGGCATATGCCTGCATTGACCCGATCTTTTGGATTACGAGACTGTTATCTCCCTTGACGGGGCTGGTAAATCTGACTGCAAAGGGAATACTATTCCTATTCGGTGTCCGTAACAATGTGGATGAGAATGATGTGACCGAGGAAGAAATCATCAACATGGTACAGGAAGGTCATGAACAGGGTGTGATCCAGGCCAGTGAAGCGGAGATGATCTCCAATATTTTTGAATACGGGGACAAGGAAGCTCAGGACATCATGACGCACCGCGGAAGTATTGTAGCCATCGACGGCGAGACGAAGTTAAAAGATGCCATTGCTTCCATGCTGGAAGGCAAGAACAGCCGTTATCCGGTATATGAAGAGAACATTGATCATATCATCGGTATCTTACATCTGAAGGATGCCATGCGGTTCCACATCAGCGATGATAAACTGGATCTGCCCATTGCAAAGCTGGATGGGCTGCTCAGAGAGCCTTATTTTGTGCCTCAGACCAAAAATATTGATGAACTGTTCAAAGAGATGCAGTCCCAGAAACTACAGATGGTCATTGTTGTAGACGAATACGGTCAGACTGACGGACTGATCGCCATGGAGGACATCCTGGAGGAAATCGTCGGTAATATCATGGATGAATATGATGAAGACCAGGAATATATCAAGAACCACGGTAAGGGCGAATATGTCATGGAAGGTAAGACTCCGCTTAAGGAAGTGGAAGAGCTGTTAGACATTACCTTTGACGAGGAGGAATTCGAGACGTTAAACGGCTTCCTGATCTCGAGGCTGGACAGGATCCCGGAGCCGGATGAACAGTTTGATGTGGACTATAAGGGATATAATTTCAAGATCCTTTCCGTGGTCAAAAAAATGATCGGAAGTGTCCTCGTCAAAAAGCTTCCGGAGGAAAAAACACTGGAGAATGCAGAAGACGGACAATCAGTGCTTGAAGAAAAACAAAAATAATGCTATGATAAAAAAAGCGTTATTGCGCAGGCGTTGCGCATACAAAGAGAAAGAAACTTTAAGTTCAAAGGAGTAACAAAGATGTCAGGACATTCAAAATTTGCTAATATTAAGCATAAAAAAGAGAAAAACGATGCAGCAAAGGGTAAGATTTTCACTATTATCGGACGTGAAATTGCAGTCGCTGTAAAAGAGGGCGGTCCCGATCCTGCTAACAACTTTAAACTGGCTACCGTTATCGCCAAAGCTAAGGCTAACAACATGCCAAATGATACTATCGATCGCGGTATTAAGAAGGCAGCCGGCGATGTAGGCAATGTGAACTACAAGTACGTGACTTACGAAGGTTACGGTCCCAACGGTATCGCCATCATCGTAGATGCACTTACCGACAATACCAACCGTACCGCTGCAAATGTCAGAAGCGCATTCACCAAGGGACAGGGTAACGTAGGTACTCCCGGATGCGTATCCTTTATGTTCGATAAAAAGGGCCAGATCATCGTGGACAAGGAAGAGTGTGATATGGAAGCGGATGATCTGATGATGACAGCACTGGATGCCGGTGCGGAAGACTTCTCCGAAGAGGAGGACAGCTTCGAGATCCTGACCGATCCCGATAATTTCGAAGAGGTACGTAAAGCACTGGAGGATGCCGGAATTCCCATGATCAGTGCGGAAGTCACAATGATTCCTCAGAATTATGTAACTCTGACCGATGAGACTGCCGTGAAGAATTTACAGAGAACACTGGATCTGTTAGAAGACGATGATGACGTTCAGGCAGTTTATCACAACTGGGACGAATAATTCGAAAGGGTAGGGGTAGCAGCATGGAGAAACTTGCTATTGTAGTTCCTTGTTATAACGAAGAAGAGGTGCTGAAGATTGCTTCCGAAGCACTGAGGGGGGTACTGGATGATCTGATCCGCAAAGGGAAGATTGCGGAAGACAGTTTTATCCTGTTTGTTAATGATGGAAGTAAGGATCGTACATGGGAGCTGATCGAAGAAGAACATCAGGCGCATCCGGTACAGGTATGCGGCGTGAAACTGGCAGGCAATGTGGGACATCAGTTCGCACTGACCGCCGGACTGATCACGGCGATGGATCTGTCCGATGTGACGGTTTCCATCGATGCGGATCTGCAGGATGATGTGGCTGTGATCGAAGAGATGATCGATAAGTTCCATAACGGCTGTGACATCGTATACGGTGTCCGTAAGGAACGTAAGACCGATACTTTCTTCAAACGTACCACTGCGCAGGGGTTCTATAAGGTTATGGAGATGATGGGCGTCAAGACGGTTTACAATCATGCGGATTTCCGACTGATGTCCAAGCGTGCGGTAGAACAGTTCTCCAAATATCAGGAAACGAACCTGTTCTTAAGAGGTATGATGCCTCTGATCGGTTACCAGACCGACTGTGTATATTATGATCGTAAGGAAAGAGTGGCCGGGGAATCCAAGTATCCGTTAAAGAAAATGCTGGCATTGGCATTTAACGGAATTTCTTCTTTCAGTGTGAAGCCGATCAGCATGATCCTGGGAGCCGGTGTGATCATTGTAATATTAAGCATTCTTGCGGCAATCTATGCACTGATCTCTTATTGCACCGGACATGTGGTACCGGGATGGACTTCTTTGATTCTGTCCATCTGGTTCTTGGGCGGTATTCAGCTGATGGCCGTCGGACTGGTAGGTCAGTATATCGGCAAAATCTACATTGAAGTAAAACATCGTCCCAGATATAACATCGAAAAGGTACTGAAATAATGAATTATAAAAAAAGCATTTTAAGTGTTGTATTGTGGTTCGTTTATGCAATAATAGTGGGCACCGGAATGGTAGGCACGGCTATGGCCGTGACCCTGCCTGCGTACGGTGCCCTTATTATCACAGGGGTTTGGCTTGCGGTGACAGGACTGGCTGTGTTTCTTCTACATAGATTTTTGGAGAAAACAAAGCACCCATTTTCGGAAGACGGACAACAGATAAAGCTGATCGCGGAAAGCCTGTTGGTGGTTGCGCTGATCGCAGCTGGCATTGTACTTCGTACCGGAGAAATCATGCGGTATGATCTGTCCGCAGGGGGCGGAAATATCTGGTTTGATACCGTCATGGTTACTGAGAATACACAAATTCCGCAGGTGGTGCATGGAGCGGTATATTTTTATCTGCAGGTATTACATGGTCTGCTGGTTTTTCTGGGCAATAAAATGACAGCGGCTCTGATCCTTCAGGTGATATTGCAGATCCTGTCCGGAATTTTTCTCTATTTTGCATTAAGAAAAATGTCGGGTGCGGTAACAGCAGTGGTGACATTCGCATATTGGATGCTGTGCCCGGTGATCTCAGAGGTGGTTATTCTGGGACCTGAAACGCTGTACATACTTCTGTGGATGATTGGGTTGTGCATAACAGCAGAGTCCCTGGATCATTTTGTACAGTCGGGAGCTGAACCGGGGATCCGCTCCGTAATCGGTTTCTTTTTTGCCGGGGTAGCTACGGGCGTTCTGGGATATCTGGATGTTATGGGTTTTTTATTATTGCTACCGATATTTTCTGTGATTTTTTTGGTAACACAGGAGAAGATTCGACTGGCTCGTAAAATCGGTGCGGCTATCCTTGGAATTGTGGGAAGCCTGGCGGGCTTTTTGCTTTCCATAGCTTTAGATGCCGTAGGCAGCGGTAAAATGATGGAAAATGTACTGGCAGCATGGGGAATGGTCTATCTTCCGGAAAATTTTGTATTACCGGTAACCATTGAAAACGATAATGCGATAACCATTGCAGTAGTTGCGATTCTCGGAATCGGAGTTTTTGGATTTTGGTGCCGAAAGAGCCTGGAAAGACAATCCGTGTGGCTGGTAATTGCCCTTTCCCTGGGTGGGATGATCTGTTATGGAATGACGAGTGCGGAAATGCAGGGATTTACTTTGCTGTATCTGATCATAGCTGTGGTGGCCGGTGCAGGAGTACAGGCAGTCCTGCCGTATGAGCTTACACAACAGAATGCATTGCAGCAAGTCCGGGGAGCAGTCGAAGAACCTACGGTGGAAACCAAGCCGAAGAAACGACAGCTTAAGATACAGGATCTGGAGGAAGAAGGGCTTCCTGCAGAAACAGACAATAAAGTGCAATTGATCGAGAATCCGCTTCCGGTTCCGAAAAAACATGTTCCCAAAGTGTTGGATTATAAATTGAATGATGATGTCTCCGATTTTGATTATCCTGTAGCGGATGATGATGATTTTGACCATTAAAATTGTGTGATGAAAAGCTGAAAAACGGACACACTAAAGGCGATACTTTAAAAAAGGTATCGTCTTTTTTATTTTTAAGAAAGGCCGGTAAAAGTATGAGTGATATGAAAAGTGAAAAAGAAAAAGCGGAAGCGGAAGAACACAGAGATGAACGGATCGAAAAAACCGGACAGATCACCCTGCAGGATCATGCGGGGGAACAGAAGATACATTTGCTTACGATCATCGGAGAAGTGGAAGGGCATGAGAATCTTGCAGGGAATTCCAAGACGACGAAATATGAACACATTCTTCCTCAGCTTGCGGCAATCGAAGACAGTGAAGAAATCGGCGGTGTGCTGGTGCTGTTAAATACTATGGGTGGAGATGTGGAAGCGGGACTTGCCATTGCTGAAATGCTGGCGTCGTTGAGTAAACCTACGGTATCTCTGGTCCTGGGAGGCAGCCATTCCATAGGCGTTCCCATAGCAGTCAGCTGTAAATATTCTTTTATTGTCCCAACGGGAACTATGGTGATACATCCGGTACGGACGAACGGTATGGTGATCGGTGTTCCACAGACTTTTGAATATTTTAAGCTGATCCAGGACAGAATTACGGGATTTGTGTGTCAACATTGCAGGATCAGCCGGCAGAAGCTGGAAGATCTCATGATGGAGACCGGATTCCTGACGAAAGATGTTGGCAGTATCCTGGTAGGAGAAGATGCTGTGAAACACGGTATCCTTGATGAAGTGGGCGGGATTGACCGCGCAATCCGAAAGCTTCGGGAGATGATGGACAGCAATATAAAAAAGGATGACAAGGCAGTGGAAAAATGATATACTTCTAATTATGACTATTAGGCTAACGTAAAAGAAAAGCATCGTAGATGCGATTTTACTAATGCGGTTCTGAATAGTTATATTCGTATTAACATTAAAGTTAGGGGTATGATGACATGGCATCTTCATCAGGCAAAAGAACATCATCTTCCGGCAGGACAAGAAAAAGTACGACGAGCAGCCGCAACAGGCAGGCGCAGAGATCTGCACAGGACAGTGAACTTTTTCACGAGATTGGTCTGATCGTCCTGTTTGTTGCGATGTTGATATTATTTTGTTGCAATTTTGGTATTATCGGTCCGGTTGGCAATGCAATCAGTGGGGTCTTATTTGGCATTTTCGGATTCACTGCGTATATTGCGCCTATTGTAATATTTCTGGCGGTGGCTTTTTGGTTCGCCAATGAGGGGAACCCAACTGCTGTGCGGAAAATGATCGCCGGTGTCGTATTGTTTTTAATGATCGGTGTAGTATGCGATCTGATCACGAAGACTGCCGGTTCCATGGAACAGTACGATATCAAGCTGTTATATACGAACTGCAGCACCGGCAAAAAAGGCGGCGGTATTCTGGCAGGCAGTATCTGTTATCTGTTGTTACATTATCTGGAGACCGTAGGAACAGTGCTGGTAGTGCTTTTGTGTTCATTGATCAGTCTGATCCTTGTAACAGAGCGATCCTTCTTAAACAGTATGCGTAACAGTGGCGACAGGATCCGTGAAATGTCCAGAGAAGACGCGGTGCGTAGACGAGAGAATGCCGAAATCCGCAGGCAGGAGCAGGAAGAGCGTACTTCCCAAAGAGAGGAAGCACGCCGCATCCGCGAAGAGGAGCGCCGGATCCGTGAAGAAGAGCGAAGACTTCGCGCTGAGGAGAAAGAGAACGAACAGATCCTGAATGCTGTCCCCCGCAGAGAGAAAAAGGTGACAGGAGTTATGATGGATACCTCCTTGAAAAAGCAGGATACACAGCCTGCCGGTAGACGGGATGATATTCATGAGATCGTATACGAAGAGGATGCACAGGAAGCGCCTGAAGTGGAAGAGACCCGGGTGACTTCCAGTGATTTTGATAAAATCAATGTGACGGATATGCATCAGGTGACGATGCAGGAAGCAGTGGGGGAGGCTTCTTATGAAGATATACCGGTGGAGGAAGTAAGCAGCGCAGCTACGTTTAAAAAGCCTTTTGAACGCAGAGAGTCCTGGCAGGAGGAAGCGGCGCTTCTGACGCCCCAGGCGGAAGCTATCCGGATCCATAAGGAAGACATTCCGGAGCATGAGGAGACACCTGCAGAACCGGCTGAGAGCCGCGTGCGCCCGAAGATTACGGCACCGGAGCCTCCTAAGGGGAATTCCCTGGCGGAAGACCAGATACATAAGGATATTGCAAAGGCAGCCAAACAGCCCACGGCAGAATACCGGATCCCTCCTTTGAGTCTGTTACAGAAGGGAAAGGCGTCTACGGGAGATTCTTCCAGAGAATTAAAAGAGACTGCCATGCGCTTGCAGCAGACACTGAATACTTTCGGTGTGAAGGTAACGATCACCGATATCAGTCAGGGCCCTAGTGTTACCCGGTATGAATTACAACCGGAGCAGGGGGTAAAGGTATCTAAGATCGTAGGTCTGGCAGACGATATCAAATTGAATCTGGCAGCCACGGATATACGTATCGAGGCACCAATCCCAGGCAAGGCTGCCATCGGTATCGAAGTCCCGAACAAAGAAAATATGACAGTAGCACTCCGTGATCTTTTAGAGAGTAACGAATTCCGGGAATTTAATTCCAACATAGCTTTTGCCGTAGGCAAGGATATTGCTGGCAAGACGGTAGTAGCGGATATTGCCAAGATGCCCCATATGCTGATCGCCGGAGCTACCGGTTCCGGTAAATCCGTATGTATTAATACTCTGATCATGAGTATTTTGTACAAGGCACATCCGGATGATGTAAAACTGATCATGGTAGACCCTAAGGTTGTAGAACTGAGTGTGTATAACGGCATTCCTCATCTGCTGATCCCGGTAGTGACAGACCCCAAGAAAGCATCTGCTGCATTGCATTGGGGTGTCAGTGAGATGGAAGATCGTTACCGGAAGTTCGCGGATTATAATGTCCGTGATCTGAAGGGCTATAACAAAAAGATTGAGACCATGTCTGTTCCCGAGGGCGAGGAACGACCTAAGAAGATGCCGCAGATCGTCATTATCGTGGACGAGCTGGCGGATCTGATGATGGTGGCTCCGGGTGAGGTGGAAGATGCCATCTGCCGTCTGGCCCAGCTTGCCAGAGCGGCAGGGATCCATCTGATCATTGCTACCCAGCGACCCAGCGTGGATGTCATCACCGGTCTGATCAAGGCGAACATGCCCAGCCGTGTGGCGTTCTCCGTATCCAGTGGCGTGGATTCCCGTACAATCCTGGATATGAACGGAGCCGAAAAACTTTTGGGAAAAGGAGATATGCTGTTCTACCCTCAGGGCTATTCGAAGCCGGCCCGTGTACAGGGAGCTTTCGTATCGGATAAGGAAGTATCCGATGTGGTGGATTATCTGAAAAATCAGAGCCTTGGCAATGTCTATAACAGCTATGCCGAGGATATAGAAGAAAAGATTAAAAATATCGGCTCATCGGGAGGCTCTTCCGGAAGCGGATCCGGCGGTGGCAACGACAGAGACGAATATTTTGAGGAAGCCGCGCGTTTTATTATAGACAAGGATAAGGCATCCATCGGAATGCTGCAGCGTGTGCTTAAGATCGGCTTTAACCGTGCCGCCAGGATCATGGATCAATTGTGTGAGTACGGCGTGGTCGGCGAAGAAGAAGGCACAAAGCCCAGAAAGGTACTTATGAGTATGGAACAGTTTGAACAGTTGTTAGAGGAAATCTGACATGGAGAACTGTCTGAATAAACGGAGGGAAAATATGAAAACAGATATTGAAATCGCACAGGAAGCGGTCATGGAACCGATCACGAACGTTGCGGCAGGTATTGGCATCGATGCAGATGACCTGGAGCTTTACGGCAAGTACAAAGCAAAACTTTCTGAGGAATTTCTGGAAAAAATACAAGCTCGTCCCAATGGAAAATTGATTTTGGTAACAGCAATCAACCCGACTCCCGCCGGAGAGGGCAAGACGACCACCACGGTAGGATTGGGAGAAGCTTTCGGACGAATGGGGAAAAAAGCAGTGATCGCTCTCAGAGAGCCATCTCTTGGTCCCTGTTTCGGTATCAAAGGCGGTGCAGCCGGCGGTGGATATGCCCAGGTAGTACCTATGGAGGAACTGAATCTTCATTTTACCGGAGATTTCCATGCAATTACTTCTGCAAACAATCTGCTGGCAGCACTTTTGGACAACCATATCCAGCAGGGCAATGAACTTGGCATTGATACCAGACAGATTATCTGGAAGCGCTGTGAAGACATGAATGATCGTGTCCTGCGTAATATCGTAGTGGGGCTGGGCAATAAGACAGACGGCTATGTCAGAGAGGATCATTTTGTCATCACTGTGGCCAGTGAAATTATGGCAATTCTGTGCCTTGCTGACGATATGAAGGATCTGAAGGATCGTCTGTCCCGTATCGTGGTGGCCTATAACTATCAGGGAGAACCGGTAACGGCAGGTCAGCTGAAGGCAGTAGGCGCTATGGCAGCTTTGTTAAAGGATGCTATAAAACCGAATCTGATCCAGACACTGGAGCATACCCCTGCGCTGGTGCACGGCGGACCGTTTGCCAATATTGCACATGGATGTAATTCTGTCAGAGCGACCAAAGCTGCCATGAAGATGGCGGATTATTGTATTACGGAAGCCGGTTTCGGCGCCGATCTGGGTGCGGAGAAGTTCTTTGATATCAAGTGCCGTAAAGCCGGACTTACCCCTGATGCGGTTGTACTGGTAGCAACGATCCGCGCATTGAAATACAATGGCGGTGTAGCAAAAGCGGATCTGGGTGCAGAGAATCTGGATGCCCTGAAAAAGGGTATTGTCAACCTGGAGAAACATATTGAGAATCTGCAGAAATATGGTGTACCCGTAGTTGTGACCCTGAATTCCTTCATCACGGACAGTGCGGCAGAGACTGCTTATGTCAGAGATTTCTGTGAAGCAAGAGGTTGTGAGTTTGCACTCTCGGAAGTATGGGAGAAGGGTGGCGAAGGCGGAATCGCTCTGGCTGAAAAAGTATTAAAGGCAATGGAAGAGAAAGAGAATGATTTCCATGTCCTCTATGAGGATGAAATGCCTCTTGCGGATAAGATCACAAAAATCGCGAAGGATATCTACGGTGCATCCGGCGTAAACTTTGCGCCTGCTGCTGTAAAGCAGTTAAAACGACTGACGGAGCTGGGCTTCGGTAATCTGCCGGTATGTATGGCGAAGAATCAATATTCCCTGTCGGATGATCCCACACTGTTAGGAAGACCATCCGGATTTGAATTAAACGTAAGAGAGGCTTATGTATCTGCCGGCGCTGGTTTTGTCGTAGTACTCACCGGTGCGGTCATGACCATGCCGGGACTGCCCAAGGCACCTGCTGCCTACAATATTGATGTGGATAACAATGGGAAGATCACAGGATTATTCTAGTAAGGAGGACTGGTGTCCCATGGCACAGTTGATAGATGGAAAAGCTATTTCCACACAGATCAAAGAGGAAGTAAAAGAAAAAGTTGCAGCTTTAAAAGAGCAGGGGCGTGAAGTGACTCTGGCTGTGATTCAGGTAGGAGCCGATCCGGCTTCTTCCGTATATGTTCGAAATAAGAAAAAAGCATGTGAATACGTGGGGGTTCGTTCGCTGGCGTATGAACTTCCGGAGGAGACCACAGAAGAAAAGCTTCTGGAGCTGATCCGAGAAATGAATGACAGAACGGATGTGAACGGCATTCTGGTGCAACTGCCGTTACCCAAACACATTGATGAGGAAAAGGTACTGGATGCCATTTCTCCTTTAAAGGATGTGGACGGATTCCATCCGCAGAATGTCGGTGCGCTCTGTATCGGCAAACCGGGATTTGTATCCTGTACACCTGCCGGTGTGATCCAGCTCCTTAAGAGATCCGGCATTGAGATTGCCGGTAAGGAATGTGTTGTTGTTGGCAGAAGCAACATTGTAGGTAAACCGATGGCACTTTTATTGTTGCGGGAGAACGGTACGGTTACCGTGGCTCACAGTCGCACAAAGGATCTGAAGGAAGTGACAAAGCGGGCGGATATTCTGGTAGTTGCTGTAGGCAGACCGAAAATGATCACCGCTGATTATGTCAAAGAGGGTGCCGTTGTGATCGATGTCGGCATTCACCGGAACGAACAAAATAAATTATGTGGCGATGTGGATTTCGACAGTGTGGAGCCTGTATGCGGAGCGATCACCCCGGTTCCCGGTGGCGTAGGCCCCATGACCATAGCCATGTTGATGAATAATTGTCTGGAATCCGTTTCTTTGCAGGCAATAAGAGGATAATCGTATGAAGTGTCCGAATTGTGGGGCAGAGATGGAGGAAGGAAAGCTTTACTGTGAGCATTGCGGTGAAGATATTCATATTGTCCCTGATTTTGAACCGGAAGTAGAATACAATATGGAACAGACGCTGAGTGACATTGCGAAGGAAATGGAGCCGAAACCTGCGGAGGAGGAAGAACCTGTTCATTCCGAATCACAGGATTGGGATGAACTCCCGGAAAGCCATGTTTCACAGCACCCATTTCGATGGAAATTTATAGTCCTTGTGCTGGTTCTGCTGGTGGTTGCTGTGGTATGTACCGGTTTTGGGATTTCTTATTCCCATTATCATTCCGCAGACTATCAGGCAAAATGCGCCAAAGATTATGTTTCATTAGAGGAATATGATCAGGCGGTCGCCTGTTATGAAAGAGCACTGGAACTGGAACCCGAAAACATTACTTTTAAATTTGAACTGGCAGATATTTACTTCCGGAAAAACAATAAGATAGAGTACGAATATTTACTCAGGGAAATCGTGGCAGATCCCGAGGCTAATTCCGAACAGCTGGAGACTGCTTACGGAAAACTGATTGCCATATATGCGGCCAGAGAAGATTATAAAACCATAAATGATCTTCTGCAAAGCTGCGGTAATGTAAACATTATGAGTAAGTACCAGAGTTATATGGCCATGGAACCGGAATTCAATCTTCAGGAGGGATATTATACCAGTATTCAGCCGCTGAAATTGACTACTTTCGGAAGCGGGAAAATTTATTATACCATGGACGGAAGCAAACCCGGAGAGAACAGTTCCCTGTATACCGCACCTATTTTGCTGGAAAATGGGGATTATTGTATTAAAGCAATATACATCAATGAGAACGGAATTGAAAGTCCGGTGGTGACCAAAAATTATCATATTGAAATTGATGAATTGAGCGCACCGGAGGTCACGACTGTCAGCGGTGACTATGAGTTTCCGATCAACATTGAAGTGACAGATGGAAATGATGTCTATTATACGACGGACGGTTTCGATCCTACGCAGAATTCTGCCATATATTCCGGACCGATTCCCATGCCTTTGGGAAAATCGACTTTTCGTTTCATACGGATTGCAGAAGGAAGAAAAAGCGATATCGTTGAAAAAAGTTATAATCTGGTTATGAATACAGACTTCATGCCGGAAGATGCCGTTAAAAAAGTTGTGAACCATGCAATACAGAGTGGTAAAATATCAGAGGAGTCCGGCAGCTTTGATGAGTCCGGAGCAGCATATCTGTATCAATATCAGTATGTGACCAACATAAATAAAATAGATGATTTTTATGTCATCGCAGAAATCTACAGAGGTGAAGACGGAACCGACACAAAGACAGGAAATCTGTTTGCCGTAAATGCCTATAATCAGGAACTGTATAAACTGCAGGTGGACGAAAGTGGTCGCCGTTATACTCTGGTGGCTGTTTCAGATATATAAAATCCTATATAAATCCTAACAGAAGGGACGGAAAAGAGAAATGTATAAGATCGTAAAAAAACAGGAGCTGACAACCAACATCTATCTGATGGAGGTAGAGGCAAAAAGAGTGGCGAAGACCTGTGAACCCGGTCAGTTTGTCATCGTAAGAATGGACAGTGAAGGAGAGAGAATCCCTCTGACTATCTGTGATTACAACAGAGAAAAAGGAACCATCACAATTGTGTTCCAGACGGTAGGCGCGGGAACCAAAATGATGGCACAGTTAGAAGAAGGGGAATATTTCCATGATTTTGTAGGCCCTTTAGGACGTCCTTCCGAACTTGTGGAGCAGCCTCTGGAAGAAGTAAAATCCAAAAAGATCCTCTTCGTTGCAGGTGGTGTAGGAGCAGCACCGGTATATCCCCAGGTGAAATGGCTGCATGAGCATGGAATCGCTGCAGATGTTATCGTAGGAAGCAAGACCAAGGATCTTCTGATCCTGGAAAAGGAAATGGAATCTGTAGCCGGAAATCTTTATGTGACCACGGATGACGGTTCCTACGGAAGAAGTGGTATGGTAACCCAGACGATAAAAGATCTGGTAGCAGAAGGCAAAAAATACGATCTGTGTATTGCTATTGGCCCCATGATCATGATGAAGTTTGTATGTTTATTAACCAAAGAACTGGAGATTCCGACCGTTGTCAGCCTGAACCCCATTATGGTAGATGGAACGGGAATGTGTGGTGCCTGTCGTGTAACGGTCGGTGGCAAGGTGAAATTTGCCTGCGTGGACGGCCCCGAGTTTGACGGACATGAAGTGAACTTCGACGAGGCAATGAGACGTCAGCAGATCTACAAGACCGCAGAGGGACGTGCAATGCTGGCTCTGGAAGAGGGCGAGACCCATCACGGCGGCTGTGGCAACTGCCAGTAAGCTTTTAGACGGAAAGTCTGAACACGATAAAACAGAAAGGCATGGTTAAATAAAATGGATGTATTAAAGAGAATTCCTGTCAGAGAACAGGATGCAAAGGAACGTGCTACCAACTTCAAGGAGGTATGTCTCGGATATAATAAAGAGGAAGCAATGGAAGAGGCTTCCCGCTGCATTAACTGTAAAAACGCACAGTGCGTAAAAGGCTGTCCCGTAGCCATCCAGATCCCTCAGTTCATTGAACAGGTGAAGAACGGCAATATCGAAGAGGCTTATCGTATCATCAGCGAATCCAGCGCACTTCCCGCTGTCTGCGGTCGTGTATGCCCGCAGGAGAGCCAGTGTGAAGGAAAATGTATCCGCGGTTTCAAGGGGGATCCCATCTCCATCGGTAAACTGGAGCGTTTCGTTGCAGACTGGGCAAGAGAAAACGGTATCAAACCCACACCGGCAGCACAGAAGAACGGCAAAAAGGTAGCTGTCATCGGTTCCGGCCCCGCGGGTCTGACCTGTGCCGGAGATCTGGCAAAAATGGGTTATGATGTCACCATCTTTGAGGCACTGCATGAGGCAGGCGGTGTACTGGTATACGGTATTCCGGAGTTCCGTCTTCCCAAGAGCGGCGTTGTGGCAAAAGAGATCGAGAATGTTAAATCTCTCGGTGTTCATATTGAAACCAACGTGGTGGTAGGTAAATCCGTGACCATCGATCAGCTGATGGATGAAGAGGGCTTCCATGCCGTATTTATCGGTTCCGGTGCAGGACTTCCGAAGTTCATGGGTATCCCCGGTGAGAATGCCAACGGTGTATTCTCTGCCAATGAGTATCTGACCAGAAGCAATCTGATGAAGGCGTTTGATCCCGATTCCAGAACACCTATCATGCACGGTAAAAAGGTAGCTGTGGTAGGCGGCGGTAACGTGGCTATGGATGCTGCAAGAACCGCACTTCGTCTGGGCGCTGAGGTACATATCGTATACCGCAGAAGTGAAGAGGAGCTTCCTGCCAGAGTGGAAGAAGTACATCATGCAAAAGAGGAAGGCATCATCTTTGATCTGCTGACCAATCCTATAGAAATCCTGTCCGACGATAAGGGATGGGTGACCGGCATGAAGTGCATCCATATGGAACTGGGCGAGCCCGATGAGAGCGGCAGACGTCGTCCCGTGGAAGTACCCGGATCCGAATTCGTGATGGAGTTAGATACCGTGATCATGTCATTAGGTACCTCCCCGAATCCTCTGATCTCTTCTACCACCAAGGGACTGGATACCAATAAGTGGAAGTGCATTATTGCGGATGAAAATAACGGCAAAACCACCAAGGAAGGTGTCTATGCCGGTGGAGATGCGGTAACAGGAGCAGCTACCGTTATTCTGGCAATGGGAGCAGGAAAGGCTGCTGCCAAGGGTATTGATGAATATCTGAGTGCAAAATAAAGTGTTGCGAATATTAAGGATGGTGTTAGCATATGGCATGGTGTCCGAAATGTAAAAATGAATATCGGGAAGGAATCACCGTATGTCCCGATTGCGGAGAAGCACTGGTAAGTGAGGAAGAACTGACGGACTGGGTTTCCGTGCTGTTCGGTGAACAGGACGAGATGGAGAAGTTAAAAGACTTCCTTACATATAATGGAGTGGGAAAAAGTAAACTTGTCTATGATGAGACAGAGCAGGTCTATGAACTGTTTGTAGATGCCAAGGACGAAAAAAAGGCGAAGACCATCGCCAGAGTTTTCTTAGAGCAGCAGGAAAAGGAGCACAAGGTGAATGCCGCTGAGGAAGAAGCAGCGGTAGACGAATTCCTGATGCCCGGCGAAGATGACACATCGGAAGAAAAGCCAAATTCCGGGGAACTATTGAAAGCCGCATCCACACAGGGAGGACTGACTTATATGAACAGTGGTGCTAAAGCAGAGGAAAACAGATCCTCCGCCTGGGTACTGTTGATTGTGGGTGCTTTAGGAATACTGGTGATGGCTCTTGGAATTACAGGGGTACTACCCTTTAACATTGGGAATCCGTACATGTTCTACGGGGTCATGAGTGCTGTATTTATCCTCTTCATCGTTATGGGCGTGGTGTCCATGCGTAATGCAAAGCTTTTCGAGAAAAAGGCAGAGTCCGAGAACTCTCTGGTAGATACCTTGCTTAAATGGAGCGAGGAAAACCTGACTGCAGAAAAAATCGATGCGCAGATTGAAAATGCTGCAGATACTCCCGAAGAAGCCTTGTATTACAAGAGATTTGAAGTGATCCGCAGCCAGATGAATCATCAGTTTATGAATCTGGACCAGCAGATGCTGGAGAATCTCATCGACACGAAGATCTACGAACAGATCTTCCCGGATATTGATGGAGCAGAGGAAGAATGATCAAAATATCCATCGTATGTGTAGGGAAGATCAAGGAGAAATTTTTCCGTGATGCCATTGATGAATACAGTAAACGGCTGAGTCGTTACTCGAAGTTGAACATTATCGAAGTGGCGGATGAGATGACACCGGATGGGGCAAGCGCCGTTTGGGAAGATCAGATCCGTGAAAAAGAGGGAGTCCGCATTCTTGCAAAGCTACCCCAGGATGCCCTGATCGTGACACTGGAGATCGCCGGCAGAAATTATTCTTCCGAAGAATTTGCTGCGTGGATCGAGGACTGCAGTGTCCGTGGAAAAAGCCACATCTGCTTTGTCATCGGCGGCTCCTTAGGACTGCACAATAGCGTCTGCAAAAGGGCGGACCTGGCACTCAGCTTTTCCAAAATGACATTCCCGCACCAGCTGATGCGTGTGATCCTGTGCGAACAGATCTATCGGGCGTTCCGGATCATTCAGCACGAGCCTTACCATAAGTAAAAGTATTGTGATTTAAATAAAAGTGGCGAAAATATGACAAAAAAACAACGAGCATTAGAAATCATAGAACGTCTGAAAAAAGAATACCCGGATGCCGGATGCACTCTGGATTACGATCAGGCATGGAAGCTGCTTGTCAGCGTCCGCCTGGCGGCCCAGTGTACCGATGCCCGGGTAAATATCGTGGTGGAGAAGCTTTACGAGAAATTCCCGGATGTGGATGCCCTGGCGAATGCACCGGTGGAAGAGATCGAGGCAATCGTAAAACCCTGTGGCTTAGGTCACAGCAAGGCGAGAGATATCAGCGCCTGCATGAAGATCCTTAGGGATAAATATCAGGGGAAAGTGCCGGATGACTTTGACGAACTGTTATCTCTGCCGGGTGTTGGAAGAAAAAGTGCGAATCTGGTCATGGGAGATGTCTTCGGTAAGCCCGCCATCGTGACGGACACTCACTGTATCCGCCTGGTGAACCGCATGGGACTGGTGGACGGTATCAAGGAGCCTGCCAAGGTGGAAAAGGAGCTTTGGAAGATCATTCCGCCGGAGGAAGGCAGCGATTTCTGCCACAGACTGGTATATCACGGAAGAGAGGTATGTACTGCCAGAACCCATCCTTATTGCGAAAAATGCTGTATCAGTGATATCTGTAAAAAAGTCGGTGTATAAGAGCTGGTGGTAATGTTGCCGCAGACAGGAGGAAGCCTATGAGAATGTATGATATTATCATGAAAAAGAGAAACGGCGGAGCGTTATCCAAAGAAGAGATTCGCTTTTTTATTGAAGGCTACACGAAGGGAGAGATACCGGATTATCAGGTGTCTGCTCTGATGATGGCAATTTATTTTCAGAAGATGACAGAGAGGGAGACTTACGAACTGACCATGGCCATGGCACACAGCGGGGAGATGCTGGATCTGTCATCCATCCATGGTCGCAAGGTAGACAAACACAGCACCGGAGGTGTGGGAGATAAGACTTCTCTGGCATTGACACCCATGGTGGCGGCCTGCGGAATTCCCGTAGCCAAAATGAGCGGTCGGGGTCTGGGACACACCGGCGGAACCATTGATAAGCTGGAAAGTTTCCCCGGATTTTCTACTTCACTGACTACGGAACAGTTTATTGAAAATGTGAACAAAATCGGTATTGCCATTATGGGACAGACCGCAGATCTGGCACCGGCGGATAAAAAGCTGTACG
>ENA-UOJH01000934-UOJH01000934.1-human-gut-metagenome-genome-assembly--contig:-C148-NODE-934-length-24264-cov-18.488703_pt1 | contig 24264 bp, 19 predicted proteins | sample MGYA00242345_ERZ723892 | MGnify/ENA metagenome assembly ERZ723892 | reverse complement strand
CCACTTTTCTACCGTTTTGAGCGTATAATACTGATAATCAACTAATAACGCATTCTCCTTCTGTAGCGAATTAACGAGTTTAACCCTTCCTGCTGGTATTACCGAGATAGGCGAAAAAGCATTTGAAGGCTGTAGCGGATTAACTTCTATTTATGTATATGCAGAGAAAGTACCATATATATTTTATCATGCATTCGAAGGAGTTGATGCCAAGAAATGCACACTTTATGTACCAATGGGAACTCGTGATGATTACAGGCTCTCTGGCTTTGGCGACTACTTTGAGAACATAGTAGAGTTCGACGCAACAGGCATCGACAAGACAACAACCTCTACCGATGTTGAGGAGGTAGCTCGCTATTCAGTAAATGGTCAGCCATTGTCTGCTCCTACCAAGGGATTGAATATCGTGAAGTATAGCGATGGTAGCGTGAAGAAAGTTGCTGTTCGATAATGGGTGGCAAGCATTCTTGGGAGACAATATTTTTATATAGGGGGTGTGTCAAAAGTTTAAACAGCACGCTTTGTTTGACTTTTGACACACCCCCTTTTTGTATTTAAGCATTAACATTTGCTCTCAAATCGGATCAGAATTCCTAATGACTGATTTAAGTTTATTGCTGTTCGGTAAAACATTAAACCCGAATCATTAGGCCGTTTTGTGTTTAATGCAATGAGCTGATTCGTTATTATTGGAAAATAAATTTAAATAACTTTCAGAAAAGTTGTAGTATTCCTCTATATATTGTATATTTGCACCTGGCAAGTTCGGAAAAGTGCCGTGTTTGACATAAAATAGAAGTAATCGGTGTAGATATGAGGATTGAAAGAGACATAATAAACAAATTCAAGGAATGGAAAGATGCTGAAAAGCATAAGCCAATTCTGTTGAAAGGTGCCCGTCAGATTGGCAAGACATGGGCTATGGAGGAGTTTGGAAGAGAATGTTTCGACTATACGGCGAAATTTGACTTTGACCGCCAGAAGGAGTTGCTGTCTGCCTTCACAGAGTCAAAGGAACCGGCACGCATAATAAAGGAACTCGCCCTTTATAGCCAAGTGCCTCTTGTTGCAGGCAAGACACTACTCATATTTGATGAGATACAAGAATGTGAAGAAGCGCTCAACTCGTTAAAGTATTTTTGTGAAGATGCTCCCGAATGGCATATTATTGCAGCAGGTTCGCTGTTAGGAGTGGCTGTTAAAAGGAGGAGAATGACCGTACCAGTAGGAAAGGTGCAGGTTATGCGTATGTATCCAATTACGTTCAAAGAGTATCTGCGAGCCAGCGATTCCCAGACATTCAATTTTGTTGAACAGATAGAACAGCCAGAGAAATTGCCTCTTATTATACTTGACAAGTTGAAGTCGGAATACCGTAGGTATATGGTGTCTGGAGGTATGCCGGAAGCTGCCGTGAGTATGCTTGAAAATCAGGGAATGCAAGCTGTGGACGACATATTGCAAGGCATATTAGACTTATATGAACTTGACTTTGCCAAGTATGCAGAACCTCGCGAAATACCGCGCATCCATGCTATTTGGCACTCACTTCCATCTCAACTTGCCAAGGAAAATAGAAAGTTCATATATAAGATTATAAAGAAAGGAGCAAGAAGCCGCGACTACGAGGACGCTTTGCTGTGGCTTGAAGATGCTGGTATGATATATCGCGTGAATGCGGTGTCGAAACCAGGAATGCCTTTAAGTGCCTACGAAGAACCAGACATATTCAAGATTTATGCCAGTGACTGCGGACTGTTGCGACGATTAGCCGGACTACCGGGAAGCATTGTCATTGACCCGACTGCCAATTACACAGAATTTAAAGGCGCAATGGCGGAGAATGCAGTACTGCAAAGCCTGTTGCCATCGTATGGTTCAATGCCTTACTATTGGTCTTCGGAAGGAAAGGCTGAGATTGAGTTTCTGTTACAGCGAGAGAATGAGATAATTCCTGTAGAGGTAAAGGCAGAAAATTGTGTCAGTGGAAGAAGTATTGTTGTGTATAACGAACGTTACCGACCCAAGAACCGCATACGTTTCTCGTTTCTCAATTTACAACAAAACTGCGGAATGTTATCTTGTCCCTCGCCCTTAGCAGAGTGGGCTATGAAATGGTTGAACAAATAATAATATCTTATAGCAGTGATACATACCGTCTTTTTACGTTCTTTTACCACTTGATGATCCTTACGGTAAGTCTGTATCTAAGTGTCTGATGAGATGGACAGACTTGTTATCTTGGAAGTGTGAGTGAAAATAACTTTCAGAAAAGTTGTAAGTTTTATCTCTATTTTGTGTATTTGCACCTGATAAGTCCGGGAAAGTGTTATGCTTGGCACAAATCGTAAGTTATTGGTGTGGATATGAGGAATGAAAGAAATATCCAGCATTCTTGAATATGATATGAAAATAGCGATATGGGATAATCTTTGCGGATTCCCTATATCGCTATTTGTTATGGCTCATTCATTGATAGGTTTTCATGTTCGGACTATGTGGCTGCCGTCGTGTCAGTCATCATCTCTGTCCTTGTAGTGTTTGTGGTGTTTGTGGTGTTTGTGGTGCTTGTGATGTTTGTCATATTTCTTATAGTGTTTGTCGTGCTTCTTGTGGTGTTTCCAATACTTGTCGTGCTTATAGTGCTTGCAGTGTCTGTCGTAGTAGTGTGGGCGGTGGTGGCAAGGGCTGCAGTTGTGTTTAGGGTATTTCACGTAAATGTTGTGTACGTATGCCCTGTCACGCCAGCTGATTGGACGGTAGAAGTAATACGACTCGCAGAACCTTCTCCATTGCTTTGGCGACATTATACGCCTTAGCTGTTTGTTGCGGTATTGCCATCCATAGGCATCGATGTCGCGATAGCTGTTTATGCCGTTGAGATATGAGAGGTTTATGCTCAGGATGCTGTTGCGGTGAGCCTTGCTCAATCCCAGTTCCACCATCATCTTGTCGGTGATGAAGCTGGCTTCAGCCTGAATGTTGGTAAGTCTCTGGGCGTTCGCGGATGTTATCATCACGATTGCCGCTGCGATTGCTAATAATGTACGTTTCATAATCCAGATTTTTTTTGAGGGTTATTACTTGTTTTTCTGCTGCAAAGATATGTAATCTTGCTCTCTGCCGCAAGGGGGAAACTATATACCTGCGTATGGTTTTCCCTAAAGTGAAGGGGGAAATCCGTGTTAAACCCCAAATCGGTCATTAGGCCGTTTAATGTATAATTTTAATAACTGCTTGCAGTCTTTGGCTTTTTATAAGGCGTCTTTTGCCTGTTTTTAATTCACAATAGTTTGCTGCTTTCTGTTTTTTTTATATCTTTGCCCACAGCTGTCGCATATTCTACCCCAATTCTGTCGTCAGGCGGTCGGGAGTTTATATGCATACAGAGCAAATGTTGAATTATCTAAACAACTGTGAACCATGAAAAAGTACATATTCCTATGCCTGTCTGTCCTTATGCCGCTGCTGGCGAATGCCCAGGGGATAAAGGGAGCGTGGAACGGACTGCTTGAAGTAGGTCCGTCAAAATTGACAATCGTTTTCCATATCAATGCCGACGGCACCGTTACCATGGACAGTCCGGACCAGGGGGCCACGGGACTGCCGGCAGAGGTGAAATGTCTGCAAGAAGACACCTTGTCTATCGAACAGCCCCAGCTTCGGGCGCAATATACAGGAAAGCTCAAGGGCGAGGAGATTATTGGCACATTCTCACAGATGGGCTACTCATTCCCGTTGAACTTGAAACGCGGCGAGGTGAAAGTAAACCGTCCGCAGACTCCGCAGCCGCCTTTCGACTATACCATGCAGGAGGTGGCATTCCAGAACAAGGGCGTCGACGGCAAGACCGGTCTTCCTACGGAAGGCGGAGAAGCCTGGCTGGGCGGTACGCTTACATATCCAAAGAATTTCAAGGCAGGGATGCCGGTCGTTATTATGGTAAGCGGCAGCGGACAGCAAGACCGCGACGAGGAACTCCTTGGTCACAAGCCATTCCTCGTGATAGCCGACTATCTCGCCCGTCGCGGCATAGCCACGCTGCGCTATGACGACCGTGGAGTGGGCAAGTCGACAGGCGATCCTACGAAGGTCACCATCCAGAGTAACATGCTCGACGCCCAGGCTGGAATAGACTATCTGAGGAGCACGAAGAAATTCGGCAAGATAGGTGTGCTCGGCCATAGCGAGGGAGGCATTATCGGCTATATGCTTGCCGCCAAAGGCAAGGCAGACTTCGTGGTGTCACTCGCCGGTCCCGTGTTGCGGGGCGACAGTGTGCTGCTGATACAAAACAGAGATCTGCTTCCCTTTTCCGGTCTCGATGAGGCAAGTATCGAGAAATACGTTACGGCAATGGACAGAGTGTTCAAATACAAGATGTCGGGACAGCAGAGCAAGTTTGCACAAACTCCCGAAGCACTCGTTCCGATGCTGACGGCAGATATCGACCTCCTGCCCGAACTCCGTGCCAACCTCGTTAGCGTGGTGAAGCAGATAGACTCACCGTGGCTCATTTCCTATCTGAAATACGACCCTGCAGCGGATATCCGCAAAGTGGAATGTCCGGTGATGCTTCTCATTGGCGACAACGATAAGCAGGTGAACTCAGCAATAAACTTCCAGGCAGCGGAGACTCTTTTCAGCAAGACCGTAATGGCAAAGAGCCTTTTCAAGACGTATTCCAAGCTCAACCATTTCTTCCAGCCGTCAGAAAGCGGTTCTCCGCTCGACTATGCCAAGATAGAGACCACTATTTCAGAAGAAGTGCTCTCCGACATCGTCGACTGGATTTCTGAAGTCGCCAAATAGGATGCAAAGCCGTGTAGAAGTGTCCTTGTGGAGTATTTTTTAGAACCTCTATACAATAAATATTATAAAGCCTCGTTATGTAAACGTGTTTAAACGTTTATACATAACAATTACGCTTGCGCTGCTCCTTTCTGTAGGGGCAAAGGCGCAGTATGACGCATCGTTCAGCCACTACTGGGACATGGAACCTTATTTCAACCCGGCAGCGGTGGGAAAGCAGCCAAAACTCAATGTCGTGGCGGCATACGCCCTCGACATGGCAGGTTTTGAAAACAATCCCCGCACGATGTATCTCGGTGCTGATATGCCCTTCTTCCTGCTCGGCGCATATCACGGAGCCGGCGTGTCTCTCATCAACGACCAGATAGGTCTTTTCACCCACCAGCGCATAGCCCTGCAGTATGCTTATAAGCACAAGCTCTTTGGCGGCAATATAAGCGTGGGCGCACAATTCGGATTCCTCAACGAACAGTTTGATGGCTCGAAAGTGGATTTGGGCGAGTCAAACGACCCGGCATTCGCCACTTCCGACGTGAAGGGAAACGCCATGGACCTGGCGGCAGGTATCTACTACACACATGGCCGATGGTATGCCGGAGTCTCGGCCCAGCACCTCACTTCTCCGCTCGTGGAGCTCGGTGAGACCAACGAACTGCAGATAGATCCTACATATTATTTGACGGGCGGATACAATATAAAGCTACGAAATCCGTTTGTTACAATACCTACGTCGGTGCTCGTGCGCACAGACACCAAGGCATACCGTGCCGACATATCCGCAAGGATAGTGTATACTAACGAGAAAAAACTCATGTATGCCGGAGTGTCATACAGTCCGGCGAATTCCGTCACGGCGCTAATCGGAGGATCGTTCCACGGCATCAACCTGAGCTACAGCTACGAGATGTACACCTCAGCGATAAGCTTGGGCAACGGCAGCCATGAACTGATGGTCAGTTATCAGACCGACCTCAACCTCTTCAAGAAAGGCAAGAACAAGCACAAGAGCGTGAGAATCCTGTGATGCGAAACGGCTGGCGAAACGCTGGCGGCAATAAGAGGGGACGCTCTTGCTGAATAGATATATATAATAAAGAATATAGGAAAAAGAAATATGAAAATGAAGAATAGCATTGTGATCGCAGCCCTGATCTGCGTGGCAACCCTGTTTACGGGCTGCTTCGGCGGAAAGATGGCCACAACCGGCAGGGGAGGCGAGCTGACAGGAACAGGAGGCGGCAGAGGCTTCTCCGAGCCGACGCCGTTCGGAATGACCCTTGTGAAGAAGGGCTTCCTGAAGATGGGACTCGAGAGGCAGGACAGTCTCTGGGGAAAGCAGACCCCTGTGAAGGAAATATCAGTGGACGGATTCTGGATGGACGACACGGAGATAACCAATTCCGAATATCGACAGTTTGTATACTGGGTGCGCGACTCAATCCTCAGAACACGTCTCGCCGACCCTTCATACGGCGGCGACGAGTCGTATATGATTACCGAAGACAAGAACGGTGACCCCGTAACCCCACACCTCAACTGGAAAAAGGCTCTTCCGCGCAAGCCGAACGAAGACGAGCAGCGTGCCATAGAGAGCCTTTATGTCACCAATCCCGTGACCGGCGAGAAGATGCTCGACGCCAGTCAGATGAACTACCGCTACGAGATTTACGACTACGTTACGGCGGCAAAGCGCCGTAACCGTCTGAATCCATCAGAGCGCAATCTCAACACCGACGTACAGGTGAACCCGGACGAGGTGGTGATGATTTCAAAGGATACGGCATATATCGACGATGAGGGAAGGATAGTGAGACAGACCATCAACAGACAGCTCACCGGTCCGTGGGACTTCCTCAACACTTACATCGTGAACGTATATCCCGACACTACATGCTGGGTGAACGATTTTCAGAACTCAGACAACGAGACATACATGCGCCTCTATTTCAGCAGTCCTACCTACAACGAATATCCTGTGGTGGGAGTGACCTGGGAGCAGGCAAACGCCTTCTGTGCATGGCGTACCGACTATCTGCTCAAAGGACTCGGAGGCGTGGCGAAATACATCCAGCGCTACCGTCTGCCTACAGAGGCAGAATGGGAGTATGCGGCGCGCGGAAAAGACGGAAACGAATTCCCATGGGAGAACCGCGACGTGAAGAACGACCGCGGATGCTTCTATGCCAACTTCAAACCAGACCGCGGCAACTACACCCAGGACGGCAACCTGATAACGAGCCGCGTGGGGATATACTCCGCCAATTCAAACGGACTGTATGACATGGCGGGAAATGTGGCAGAATGGACAAGCACGATATATACCGAAGCCGGAGTGACCGCCATGAACGACCTCAATCCGCAGCTTTCCTACAATGCGGCGATAGAAGACCCGTACAAGATGAAGAAGAAGAGCGTGAGAGGCGGTTCGTGGAAAGACCCTGAGTCGTATATCCGTTCGGCATGGCGCACATGGGAATACCAGAACCAGCCAAGAAGCTATATCGGTTTCCGTTGCGTGAGAAGTCTGGCAAGTACAACAAGTTCTAAACAAAAAGGGAGTAAGAAGAAAAAATGACAGTATACAGCAATTTTAACGTGATATACCGCTTGCAGAAGTGGTTGGATAGCGTACCGGGACAGACGTTCATGAACTACGCTTACAGTTGGGGTGCGTCTATCGTTATCCTCGGTACTCTGTTCAAACTCACCCACCTGCCGGGAGCAAACTTCATGCTTTTCCTCGGAATGGGAACAGAGGTTATAGTGTTCTTCATCTCAGCCTTCGACCGTCCGTTCGACAAGACCGCCGACGGTAAGGACCTGCCGACACACATCACCAAAGAAGAGATAGAAGAAGAGTATGAGGAGGATATGGAAGCCCGCGAGGCAGCAGAGAATGCCGACTCACAACCATTCTCAACACAACCGGCAATGGCACAGCCTGCTGCCATGGCAGGCGTGAACGGCGGCGGAACGATAATCATCGGCGGCGGAATGCCAGCCGGAGCAGCTGCAGCGCAGCCAACGCCATCATCGGAAGCCGACGGCGAGGGACAGGATGCGGCGACAGTTGCCGGAGCAGCTGCAATGGCAGCATCGCAGACTGTGAACATGCAGCAGTGGGTGGCACAGCAGGCACAAGTGTCTCCGGAAATGGCAGAGGCAACGACAAACTATGTGGAGTCGCTCAACAACCTCACCGAAATCATACAGAAGGTGTCGGAGCAGAGCATGCACCTCACCCGCGATTCCGAGGAGATGGAAAACCTCAACCGCACGCTCACCGGAATCTGCAAGATATACGAGATGCAGCTTAAGGCAGCAAGCGCCCAAATCGGTACGGGTGACCAGATTAACGACAAGCTGCAGAAGATGGCACAGCAGATAGAGCAGCTCAACGCCATCTATGCCCGCATGATAGAGGCAATGACCGTCAACATGCGTGTCGCAGCCCCCGGTGCCCCACAGCAATAAAGACAAATCCTTGATTATTAAACAGCATAAAAGTGGCAATAAAGAAAAGACCAATATCTCCTCGCCAGAAGATGATCAACCTCATGTATGTCGTCTTGATGGCAATGCTCGCGATGAACGTCTCGACACAGGTGCTCGACGGTTTCTCCATCGTGGAGGAGAGCCTGCAGCGCTCAACCGACAACTCGGCGAAGGAGAACCAAAGCATCTACGGCAATTTTGCCGAGCAGATGAAGAGCAACCCTGAGAAGGTGCGTGAGTGGTTTGAAAAGGCCACGGCAGTGAAGCGCATGAGCGACTCTCTGTATAACTTCGCTCAGGAACTGAAGGTGGAGATCGTGCGCGAGGCAGACGGTGCAGACGGTGACATCCATAACATAGAAAGAAAGGACGACCTCGAGGCAGCCAGTCATGTGATGCTCGCTCCCGGTACGGGAAAAGGCAAGAAACTCTTCGATGCCATCAATTCCTTCCGTGAACGCATCCTGAAGATGGTGCCAGATGCCGCACAGCATAAGATCATCGCCGGCAACCTGTCGACCACACTCCCCAAGAAAGCCAAGACAATGGGCAAGAACTGGCAGGAGTATATGTTTGAAGACATGCCGGTGGCTGCTGCCGTAACGCTTCTCACCAAACTGCAGAACGACGTGCGTTATGCCGAAGGTGAAGTGTTGCACACTCTCGTGGCAAACATCGACATGAAGGATATCAGAGTGAACAAACTCAGTGCATTCGTAATTCCCAACGCACAGACCATCGTGCGTGGCGACAAGTTCTCTGCCCAGATAGTGATGGCTGCCGTAGACACCACACAGCAACCGAAGATCTACATCGGCGGACGACAGATGAACCTGCGCAACAACACTTATGAGATAGTGACAGGACGGACTGGCGAGTTCAATCTCGCCGGATACATCACGATGCAGAACGGACAGGGCGACGTGATTCGTCGTGACTTCACACAGAAGTATACTGTAGTGGATCCGAGCGCCACGGTGTCTGCCGACCTCATGAACGTGCTCTATGCCGGATATACAAACCCTATAAGCATAAGCATCCCAGGAGTGCCTCTCAACAAAGTGACGGCATCAATGAGCGGCGGTACGCTGCAGCCGGTAGGACCGGGCAAGTATATCGCCCGTCCGGCAGCAGTAGGCAAGGACGTCACCATCACAGTGATGTCGACCACCACCGGTCATCCGCGCCAGATGGGACAGTTCACGTTCCACGTGCGCAAACTGCCGGATCCGACGGCATATCTCGCCATCGGCACCAACCGCTATCGTGGCGGCGGACTCGCCAAGGCATCGCTTATGGGTTCTCACGAAGTGAAGGCAGCAATCGACGACGGACTCCTCGATATTCAGTTCAAGGTGCTCAGCTTCGAGACAGTATTCTTCGACAATATGGGAAATGCCGTTCCTATGGCTTCTGCCGGAGCTTCATTCTCGGAACGCCAGAAGAATGCCTTCCGCGGACTCTCCCGCAACCGCCGCTTCTATATCAGCCGTGTCACGGCAGTAGGTCCTGACGGCATCAAGCGAACGTTGCCTTCGTCGATGGAGGTCATCGTGAAATAACAATATGAGAAAAACTATATACGATATATGAAGAAGATATTTCTAATAATATTGGCAGCTTGCCTCACTGGAATGGCGAACGCACAGCCTGCCGCACGCCGCAAACAGCAGCAACAGACCACCTCAAACGCCCAGAACATCACGACGAGGGCTCAGATATCGTTCCCCGTCGCTGCTACTATGGACGAGGACGTGGTTTGGCGTCGCGACATCTATCGCATCATCGACCTCAACGAAGATGCCAATGCCGGACTCTACTATCCTGTTGAGGCAGTGGGTTCACAGATGAACCTCTTCACCTATATGTTCAAGCTCATGATGCGCCAGCGCATCAATGCTTACGAATACAGGCTCGACGGCAACGAGGTGTTCAACGACGCATCGAAGATAAAGCCATTGGCATTCCTCGACAATTATCATATATATTATGAAAAGAAGGGCAACGGCATCAACATCGACAACAGCGACATACCGTCGAAGGAAGTGAAGTCGTATTACATCAAGGAGAGTGCCTACTACGACCAGCGTTCAGCCACTTTCCACACCAAGGTGATAGCGCTCTGTCCTATCATGTCGAGAGAAGACGACTTCGGCGATGCTCCTCAGACCTATCCGCTCTTCTGGGTGAAGTATGACGACATCGCCCCATATCTGAGCAAGCAGATAATAATGACGAGCGACTTGAACAATGCCGCCACGATGACTCTTGATGATTATTTCACCAAGAACATGTATCGCGGCAAGATATACAAGACCACCAATATGCTCGGCAAGACGCTCGCACAGTATTGCAAGTCTGACTCTGCCATGACCAAGGAGCAGAAACGTATAGAGGGAGAGCTCATCGCCTTTGAGAAGAATATCTGGGGCGACCAGCAGCTCAAGGATTCTCTCGACAGCATCGCCAAGGCTCAGCAGACCGTGAAGGGAAAGAAGGTGCGCAAGAAGAACCGCCGTGCCGGTGGATCGGCTACGGAAGACAAACAGACCACTGTAAAGAAGAAATCACGTCGCAGCTCTTCTTCATCCTCTGGCGGAGGCTCATCGTCAGCAAGGGTGTCGGTGCGCCGTCAGCGCCACTAAGAAACATATATACAAGGGGACAAGCGAGGAGCCGTCAGGGTGAGACTTGCTTGTCCTTTCTGCTTATAAAATACCAAAATCCAAGCAAGCGCTAATGGCCGATTGGGGGATAAGATGAACTGGTGTTTTATTATTCAGACATTAGTTTTATTATAACAACTATATTAACCATAAAACAAAATTAAGCTTATGAAAAAGATTTTCGCTCTTGCCCTCGTGGCATTAGGTATGATGACTGCAAATCCGGCTCAGGCTCAGATCAAGTTCGGTCTCAAGGGTGGTCTCAACATCACTGATATGTCTATGGACAGCAAGGTGCTCGATGCCTCTAACCGCGCAGGATTCTTCATCGGTCCGTCTGTAAAGTTCACTCTTCCTGTAGTGGGTTTGGGAATCGACGCTTCTGCTCTCTACGACCAGCGTGAGGCAAAACTGAAGGGAGAGGTAAGCGGATATGAGGCAGATCTCAACACCGAGGTGAAGCAGCAGGCTATCAACATCCCTGTGAACCTTCGCTATACCTTTGGTCTTGGCGACATCGCCGGAGTTTATCTTGCTGCCGGTCCACAGTTCGGTTTCAACGTCGGTGACAAGAACTTCGACATGCTGAAGGCTGCCAACTATAAGTTGAAGTCAACAAACTTCAGCGTTAACGTTGGTGCCGGCGTTACTCTCATCAATCATCTGGAGATTGGTTTCAACTACAACATCGCTTGTGGCAAGACCGGTGAGGTGACAGGAAAGAGCGTTGCTACAGAGACTATCAAGAATCTGCTCGACAGCGAAGGCAAGTCTAACGCTTGGCAGATTTCAGCAGCATATTATTTCTGATAAGTGCTGAACGGTTAATTCCCCATTGCCTTATGGGTAAGGGATAAAAAAAGAAGGTCGGTGGACATGATGTTCCTCCGGCCTTTTTTGTTCAGAGTATGTTTCCTCTCCGTCTGGGGTTTATCCCCAATCGGTCATCAGGCTGTTTAGTGTGTTATCACATTTTGTGTGATGGCGTGTTATTGCCGTACCATGGATTATCCTTTGTCATCTCATCATTATCACCCTTTTGATGATAAGTCTTTTGTATTCCCGTTTCATGTCGTTTGGCAGGAAAGAGTTGTCTATGAGGTCGATCCATTTTGATATTGCCTTGCCGAACTTGTTAGCCATGTTCTGTATCACCTTCTCGTTAAGTCCCGATGCAGTCATTGCCTTCTCGAAGTCAGACCTCTTTATCTTCCTTTTCTTTCCGTTCAGTGTCAACGCCAGTTCTTCAGTGTCTTGTGGCATCACTATCAAAGTAGACAACAGGTCGTAGGCAGGAGTGAGACAGTATCCCAGAGGGGTCTTGTATAGCGAGAAATTCTTCAGATGCATATCGGAGTTTCCCGTTATCCATGAGAAGACCACCACCTCCCAGAAATTCACAAGATCGAGCTGTGGCACCGCCGAATACTTCTTTATCAGCTTCGCAATCTGCTCATACGACCCCTTGTATTTGTATTCCGTCAGTCGCTCCGACAACTGGCACATATCCTCCATTGCCGTTTTGCTGCCGTCGGGTTGGCGGTCAATCCTCCGCGTTATGTAACACAGTTCACCGTCGTCGAATCTTATCAGCCCGTGAGGCACTACTGCGATTTTCGCTGCCTCTGCCATATGCATGGTCAGGTCTTCCAGTTCGGGTAGCGAACGGTAGGTATCGGTCTGGGGCTTCAGTATGAAGCGTCCCCACAGACCTACGATGGTGAAGCGGTCAGGTTCGTTCTTCTGGCCATGGTTCACGTCGAGCGACAGTTTCGCCTGCACTCCGGTCAGCGTGGTCTGTGCTCTCACCACTCTCTTTGCCAGTTCTCCAATCTGGCTCCTGTTGTATGGCAGCACCGGTGCCGTCTTTACCCCATACAGTTTTTTTGCGCATGAGGGATGATAGTCAGTCTGTCCCTCTTTCAGCTCTTTGTAGCAATATAGACATTTTGCCATCCTTATTCCCTTTCTTCTTCAATAGGTACCACACTCACTGCTCCGATGCAGTCTTTGCAGCATGCCATGAGCAGCGACATCCTGTCGCGCTGGTTTATCTTCCAGCTCTTTTCCGCTATGTCGAGCAGCCACCCCTCAGGAATCAGTCCGTCGAAAAACGGAAACAACACCGTGTCGTGGTATTCCTTGTTTGTCAGCGGCATAGTGAGACTTATCGCTTCCGCATTGTCAGAATCGAGATAAGCGCTGTCGTATCTGAAAGTGAATCCCGTCTCGTCTTCCGTCAGCATGCCGGCAAGACGGTCATGCATATAGACTTTTCCTGTTTTCATGCTTTATCCTCCTCATTTCCTATTCTGACCGCTCCCACCTGTCTGCCGAACAGGGCAAGCACCTGGTTCACCTTGTCCAGACGGAGCGTTGTCTTTCCCTGTTCCAGTTCGCGCACGAATCTCAGTCCAACACCCGATTTCTCTGCAAGGTCAACCTGTGTCAGTCCGAACTGCTTTCGCATTTCCTTTACAAATCCCGATAAACTGTTCTCCATATAATTATACCCTTTAGGGTGCAAATATAGTAATTATTATATTTATTTACACCCTTTCGGGTATAAAATTAATATTCAAGATTTATATTACACCCTTTCGGGTATAAATGAAGCCGCTCTTCTATTGTGATTTCCTATTATTCCAGGTGGGTTTTAACCTATGGAATGTCGCATAATATAGTTTGGGAAGAGTGTATTTAAGCTTACCTCACCCCAAAGGGACTACTTGCTGTTTGGGGATAAACGTACTACTTGCAGATTGGAGTTAAATGGTCTATTGGCTGAACGGAATCAAAAAAATGAGGGTATGTCAAAAACGACACACCCTCATCAATATTACAGGTTATTAAGATTTAGTAGTTTGTGTTCTGCGGGTCGAAGTTAGTCCAGTTTGCAGTCCAGTCGGTTCCTCCGAATGCTCCCACGTATGCCACTTTCTCGAATCCTGCGAGCAGAGCGTCTGTGAATGAAGCTCCAGTGAGCAGCGGACTGCCGGCGAGAGGACGGTAGCCAGTCATGTCAAACCATCCTGTTGCAGTCTGAGAGTATACGTTGCCCGGCTGTGCGAGGAAGAACTTCGCTGAGAAAGAATCGTTTTCAGGATTGCTGAGCACCTTGTTCTTGTCAGTTCCGATGGCGTCAACGTTAGTCATATAGATGTTCTGCAGTTTTAGCAAAGCTGATGTTGCTGCACCCTGGGTGTCACCCAGTTCGTTGTCGAGGATAAGACCTACAGGCCAGCCTACTATCACTGAGTTGAAGCAGCTCAGATGAGAGTCGCGGCGGATTTGCATACCGCTCTGGAAGCGTCCGAGACCAGAACCGTTGTTAGGGTTCATGCTGCCAGCTGTGATATATGAAGCGTCGTTTACGAAGTCAGCTGCACCAGCCTTAGGACCCACGAAGGTGATGTTCGAGAATACGGCAGAGGTGTGAGGGTCAGCATTTGTTCCCTTTGCGTTGTTGTCGCTTTCGAATCCGTTGCTCATAGACTTGTCGGCAATCTTCGGGTCGCGGATGGAGAGACCATACTGCACATGGCCGCTGAATCCGTTGTCGGTATCGAAGTCGTCGTCCCATCCTTTGTAGGCGATGAGGTATTTGCAGTCAACAGTACCGCCGAACCACTCGTAGGAGTCATCGTTAGAGTAAGACACCTGTACGTGGTCGATTTTTGTCTGCTTTCCCACGGAGCCGAGAGTGAGTCCGTTGATTTCCTGGTCCGTTGCGAACGGATAGCCGGCGAACTCGATGCGCACGTAGCTCAGCACACCAGAGTTGTCGTTGTCGTCGTTGCCACCGTGCTTTGTGCGCGGACCGCCTTCAATCTGCTGTTCAGTGGCGTTTGTGCGAGCCTTGCCGCAGATGATGATGCCACCCCAGTCGCCAGGACGGCGGCTGCCGGGAGCCTGCTCAGAAGTGAATACGATAGGCTGTGTCTCAGAACCCTGGGCTATTAGCTTTCCGCCACGCTCTGCTATGAGGGCGGCCTTGGTGTCTTTGTCGCCCTTGATAACGGTTCCCGGTTCGATGGTCAGTTCAGCGCCGTCGGCGATGTACACCCAACCTTTCAGAATATATGTACCTTTCTTAAGAGTCTGCTTTCCTGTGAACACGAACTCTTGGTCACCGTTTCCAATCTGGGTTCCGTTGTCGTTCACCTCTTTGCTGCCTGCTTTGTCGCTCTCAGTGAAGAGCAAGTGGTCGCAGGCGTTGATGCCGCCGTTTACTGTCCATACGGCAGCGTTTGAGTTTTCGTTTCCACCATTGTTGTCATCATCGCTGCACGCAGTAAACATTGTTCCTGCAAGTGCGAGGATGCCAAGGCATCCGTAAAATTTTGTCTTGTTCATAATTTATTATTTAGAATAATAGTTTTTTTGTTGAGGCTAGGCTTTATAGATATTCTAGCCTATTATAGACTTTCAAGATATTCTAGGCTTTCTAGGTCTTCTGGGAATTCTGGATTATATAGAAGGGGTATGTTCTTAGAGTTTATAGGTGATGCTCAGACCGATGTTGCGGCCAGGCTTGAAACTTCTCGTTATCTGCTCCACCTTCTTTGTGGTGCCGTCGTTGAGAGTTGCCGTCACGAATTCCTTGTAGTAAACCCTCTGGGCGAGAATGTCGCGTATGTTTGCCTTCACCTCCCAATGTGTTCCGAATTTCTTAGATACCGACAGGTCGAGCACGTCGCGAGGCATCTCGTAGCTGTCGGGCACACGGAGTGCCTCGTTGCCGCTCGTTGTTCCTTCGCTGCGTCCCACGCCGATGATTCGCTTTCCGATGCGGTTGTAGAGCAGGGCGGCATCGAGTTGCAGCTTTTCGTTCTTGTAGAAGATTCCCGTGTTCACGAGATATGGCGACTGCCCTTGCATAGGACGGTTTTCCATCAGCGTAGTGCCGCTGAAGTTCACTCTGCTCTTTATCAGTGCTCCGTTGAACGACCAACTGAAGTTCGGCAGTCCGATAAACGAGAGGTCTTTCTTTATGTCCACCTCTATACCGTAGTTGTTTGCGTGGTCGGCATTTGTGTAAGAGTATATCAGTCTGTTGCCGCCAGAGAGGGTATATGTCCATTCTATCGGAGCGTCGAAATATTTGTAGAACAGTGCCACCGAGATGAGTTCGCCTCTTGAAGGATAGAATTCATAGCGCAGGTCAACGTTCTGCACGTAGCATGGTGTCAGTTCCGTATTTCCCTTCACGTCGGCGGCGAGGTCGAAGTCGTAGAACACCGACGGCGACACTTCGCGGAACTCCGGGCGGTTCACCGTCTTGCCGTATGAGAGGCGCAGCTGGTGTTTGTCGGAGAATTTGTATGTGGTGTTGAGCGACGGGAAAAGGTCGCTGTATTTATAGAAATGGCTCAACGGGCTCGGGCGGTCGTCGCGGGTGTTGGTCACCAGTTCCATCTTGTCGTATTCATAGCGCACGCCGGCATATACGTTCAGTTTGCCAAGGGGTAGGGTGGCAGCAAGATATCCGGCCCCCATAGTGTTGTGTCCCTTATAGTTGTCTCTCATGTTCGGCTCTTCCAGTAGATACAGCTTGTCCTGTCCGAAGTTGTCACTGTTGCTCAGCAGTGTAGGTAAATCGCTTTTGCGGAAGTCCGCAGGCAGGGTGTTGTTCTCCGGCTCCCAGTTGTATATGAACTCGCGAGTCTTGTATTCGCGTGTGCGGTATTCACCGTATACACCAACCTTGACAGATGGTTTCCATCCGTTCAGGTCGAAGTCGTGTTTGTCGTTTACGGCAGCTGATAGGATATGCTCGTCGAGCTTTGTCCACTCCCTCGAAATGTCGTTTCCAGTGGTCAGCTGTATCGTTCCCGTTTCCAGTGCGTCGTTCTGCAGATAGCGTCGGCGGTCAGGCACGTTGCGGTTGGCATAAGAGTAGCTGAGACTCCAGTCCAGTTCATCGTCGTTCAGCGTATGCTTGCCCGTGAACTGTCCGTTGTATGTAGTCCGGCTACGGTAGTAATATTCCGCCGAGCGAGTGTCGTTGTTCTGTTCGTCCACTCCCTGTCTGAATGTGTAGCGGTCATTGCCCAGTTGGTTGAAGATGTTTTTCATCTGGAACTTGCTGTTGCCTCCGGCAGTGAGTAGCGTCAGGTTGAGCATCGCTCCGAGGCGCGTGTTGTTGTTATACTGGTTGTCGAGAGAGTTGCTGAGATAAATCGACCTGTCGTTGCGCTCGTCGAACACTCCAAACTGGTTGTTCTGCATATTGTCGAAAGTGCGGTATTCGTTGGTGTAGTTCAATGCGGCAATCATTCCAAGCTGGTTTCTGCCCAGTTTCCATCGTCTGCCGATGTTTGCCGACAGTTTCAGGTCGCCGAAAGGCTTCATGCTCTTTGTTGTCCAATCATTGTTCAGTCCGTTGCCCGTCAGGTCCGTTCCTCCGTTGCCGATAGGGCGGAGTGAGGCATTGAATCCCCCGTTGAGACTCCTCATGCCGTTGTCGAATCCGAGGAAATCAGTTGCCGAACCCTTGGCATGTGTGAAGTCGTGGAACACCGATGTCGTGTTCCAGTTGCCGCCCACCTGCACCTGCGTGATGCTTTCTGCCGGTATGTCTTTTGTGTTCACCACGATGAATCCACCGGTGTAGTCGGCTGGATATTCCGGTGACGGCGTTTTCACGATCTGCATGTTGTTGATCTGTGCGCTCGGTATGAGGTCGAACGAGAAAGCCCTCGAATCGGCCTCAGAGCTTGGTGCCGCTCCACCGTTTATCCACACATTGTTGTATCTCTGCGACAAGCCGCGCACCATCACGAACTTGTCATCGATGAGGCTTACGCCCGGCACACGTCTGATCACCTCTCCCGCATTGGTGTCCTGCGTTTTTCCAATCTCCTGTGCCGAGACGTTGTTCACTATGACGGGACTGTTCTTCGCTACTTGCACCATAGCCGTTTCCGTATTTCTCCGTGCGATCCCGGTTACGGTGACTTCGCCCAGTGTCTGTTCTTCGGGCGTCAGCGCTACGCTAATCATCTGAGGCTGGTCACTCGCCAGAACCCCGTCAATTTTTTTATTCTCGTATGCCACGTACTTTATCGTCAGCGAGTACTTGGCGTTTGAATCCAATCCTGTAAGCTTGAAGTTGCCGTCAATGTCAGTAGCGGCAATGAAATCGGTGCCGTCCACCTGCACCGTAGCTCCTATGAGAGCCTCCTTCGACTTTGCGTCGGTCACTTTGCCGATGATGTCGGCGGCCATTGTCCCTATCACAGGGACGACCATCATCATTGTGGTTGCCAGAACCTTCTTTACCTTTCTGTCCATACAATAAAATCGTTTGTTTTCTTTGTCCGGTGCAAAGATAGGGGCGTTATGTTACAGTATGGTTTCAACAATGTTGTCATATTCGTACATAAGTGCTACAATGCCGTTGCATGTCTTCTGTCTGTTTGACAGCCAAAGGAGTTTGTCAGGGAAAACATTTTATGACCTTGCCGTAATAGAAGAAAAACGCATTAATGTTTGTATGTATCGAATAAATGCCGTACATTTACGGTCGGAAACAATAATGGCAACGATTATGGCATTGAAACTATATCCATTAGGAATACAGACATTTGAGAGAATCCGTAGGGAAGACAAACTCTATATCGACAAGACGGAATACGTATACCGTATGGCACACACCAGCGGAGTGTATTTCTTTTTGGGGCGCCCTCGCCGTTTTGGAAAGTCGCTGCTTGTATCCACTTTCCAAAGCTACTTTGAGGGAAAGAAAGATTTGTTCAAGGGACTTGCCATTGAGAAACTGGAAGAGGAATGGACAGAATATCCAGTGTTGCACTTTGATATGAGCGGCGGAAAGCATATGAATCCACAACAACTGGAGGAATATCTGGGCTATAGACTGAAGGACGAAGAACTGAAATGGGGAATCAGCAGTCCGGCTAACGGCAGCAACAACCGATTGATAGACCTTGTTAATGCTGCATACCGAAAGTCTGGCAAACAGGTTGTTGTGCTCGTTGACGAATACGATGCGCCGATGCTCGACGCTGCCCATGAAAAGGAACAACTTGACGAGCTGCGCAATATAATGCGCAATTTTTACAGTCCTCTTAAATTCTGCGAGGCAAAGCTACGTTTCGTGTTCCTCACGGGAATCACGAAATTTTCACAACTTAGCATTTTCAGCGAGCTGAACAATATCACCAACATATCCATGAATGATGATTATGCAGGAATCTGCGGCATCACGAAAGATGAACTGCTGACCCGGATGTCGGCAGACATAGATGTGTTGTCGAAGGCAATGGGGATGGACAGGACACAGACCATCGGCAGGCTGAAAGACAATTATGATGGTTATCATTTCTCCGCTTCCTCTCCCGACGTGTTCAATCCCTTCAGTCTGCTAAGCTGTTTTGCAGAAAAGAAATTCGAGGCATACTGGTTCGCTTCAGGCACTCCTACATATCTTATAAACATGATGCGCAAATACGATGTGCAGCCTGTCGACATTACACGTGTTGAGGCTTCTGCCAGCGAATTTGATGCTCCTACGGAGAATATGCCGACCATAATGCCGCTGCTCTACCAGAGTGGCTACATCACCATAAAAGACTATAACAGAGATTATGACTACTATACTCTCGACGTGCCTAACAAAGAAGTGAGGCTTGGACTTACCAAGGCACTGATCCCATCCTACGTCAGTCCAAATACACTTGCCGTAACCAATATGGCCCGCAGAATAGCCCAGGCTCTCGACAAACGGGATATGGACGAGGCATTGACCCTGCTGCAGACCTTTCTCGGCACTATACCTTATTGCACCAACGCCAATAGCGAGGGACATTATCAGCAGATGCTCTATGTCATTTTCTCATTGCTCACCGACTATCTCGTAGACGTGGAAGTCCATACGCCGACAGGCAGAGTAGACATTGTGATGCTTACGCGCACCGACCTTTACCTTTTGGAGATAAAGTTGAACCAAAGCGGCAAGTCTGCATCGCATCAAATCAATCTCAAGAATTATCGCCAACGGTTTGCTTTGAGTGGCAGACCTATAACAACGGTGGGCGTAAACTTCGATGGAGAAACAAGAAATATCTCTGATTGGATTATAGAATAAAGACAGAATCGGTGGTTTGCCGGAGATGCTTCGTGTGTCACAATCTGGCAGTGAAAATGAAAATCCCTCAGATGTGTAATGTTGATTGTACACACCCGAGGGATTTAATTCTGATTTCAGAAGTTACTTTTTTATGCAACCTTGTGAGATGGCGTCTTCTTATATTTTCTTCTGTTGTTTCTTGCGGTCATCTCCATTGTCTGTCAATATCCCAATTGTTGGAAATGATTAGATCACAAAAAAGCACCTACTCTTTAACTATTACCTTTGTTCTATTGTTGTCCTTTATTACGACTATTCCTTTTGTGTATTCATTGGCTTTCACACCATTTGCTTTGTAATAAGTTCTATTGTTGTCGTTGGAGCTAATGCTATTGATGGCATTCGTTTCAACGGATATTACTTTATTTATTTCGTCAGCTTCTTCATGGTTTATGTCTCCTTTTTGGTATGCAGTCAAAACAGTTGTGCCTGATTTTAGAATATAGGCATATTGTTTTTCTCCTTTGGTAGTTATAATTACAGAAGAGTTGTCGGAAGATTTATATCTAATTGGCAGACTTGCAGAAGATTTTGCGGTCAATTCTATTTCGTCACCAATGCTATGATTGTTGAACTCCTGTTCCCACAATATTGTTTGGGGTGCTTTATTTATTGTCAGTGTTCCTGCCTCGCAGGTTATATTGTAATTTTTTGCTTCTGCTCCGGTACAATAAATGGGGTATGTGCCTGCATTGCTTTCTGTTGTTGCTGATGTCGTTAACAAAGGCTTGCTCGTAAATACTTCTTCGGTCTCGCCATTCTTGAAACCTATATACGTGCAGGCGAATTCGGGATTGTCTTCTCCATAAAACCGTTGTACATTGTTGACGATGGCAGATAGAGGTGCTTTTGTTATAGTGTAAGAACAAGGAACCTCAATTGTTGTGTTCCAACCTTCTGTGCTCAATTCTACTTCTACATTAGTATTATACGAACCAACGTCTTTAGGTGTAGTTGAATTGTCAATTGCTACGTCAAATCCTTCGACGTAGTTTTTGAATGTTAGTTCTGGAGTCTTTCCTGTATATTCTAAAGAAGATTCATTAAAGACCAGCATAGGCTTTAGATTATAATCCTTCCCAAATAGCGTCTGATATCTTTCGGGGTTAACTACAAATAATACCTTTATGTCGCGTGGTAAACCGCCTGTATAATGTTGACCGTCGGAATCATAAAAATAATTACTTGAAACTTCGTCTGAAAAAAGATAAACGTTTGCATTTGCTAATGGACTGGCTTCTCCGGATCGTCCTCCGTAACTTCCGCATAAACAGCACTTCGCAAAAGATTTCAATCCTTTGCCTATATAAAGATTCTTGATTTTGTTACTACCGTCAATTACCTCCTTAAGGTCTTGAATTCCGTTGCCGATAATGGCTTTTTCTAATCTTGGACAATAACTAAGTATGCCGTTTCCTATGTCGGTTACTTTGTTTCCAATTATGAACTCCTTAAGTGCAGTACGTCTGAATGCACTCTGCCCAATTGTTGTTGTATTCTTCATTCCATATATTTTCTCAAGAGCTTCGCAGTTCATGAAAAGGATATCAGGTAGTATGGTAACATAATCAGATATATAAGCGGATCTTATTGTCTTGTTCTTTTTGTCTTGTGCTATAAACGGTCCAAAATCATAGTAGTCGGTATCATAAGAATAAGTTAAATTACGACCAATGTAAACAGAATCTACGGGACAATCACCGAAGATACCACAGCTGTGTTGGCTGTCTATGCCAAGTGTTAAAGTTTCATTCCCGTCTTCAAAGACAATTTCCTTTAATGATGTGCAACCACAAAAGATATCCCAGTCTATAAGCTTTGACACGCCTGCAGGAATGCTTATTTTTTTTAGACTTGAGCATTCTTTGAAACAATAAGAGGAAATTGTCTTGACACTATTGATGGTGATGCTTTCTAAGCTGATGCAACCAGAGAAGCAATAGGTTGGTAAGTTCTCGACTTTGTCAGGTACCGTAAATGACGATAATAATATGCATCCTTGAAAACACCAGTCATACATCTTAGTTATACTTTGTGGTAAATCTACGGATTCCAGTTTGATACAGTTCTTAAATGCGGCAGGACCGATTTGTGTGACGGTATATTCGGTGTTGTCGTATGTAACTTTCTCTGGTATGGTAATGCTGCTTACTGAATAACTTTTATCCCTACCAGCATTATTAACGACGGCACATGTGTGTTCTGTTTTTGAGACTACAGAATAGTAGATGTTGTCAACTTCAAAATCATGTGCATTAATGCTATTGCATATAATTGCCATAAAGCATACTATTAATGCTATTAGTTTTTCTTGTTTCATATGTTTTAATTGTTTTTAGATTTATAGTTGGTTTAGCATATCTCTGAATTCGTGTAGCCCTTTCTTGTCTTTTCTGAGATCATCGGTTTTGTAGAAACGGAGCTTTACAGATGAATATAGTTTTTGTAAGTTTAATCCCATGTCTCTCAAGTTGTGCTTGATAAGCACTTCGGAATCATTGTCTTTCGTTATTATTATTACCGTTTTGTTGTTCTTGGCTTTATTTAACGAAGAGAAGAAATCTACAAAGTATGCACTATCCATTTTACTCAGTGAATGTCCAAAGATGACAACGTTTTCTGCGATAGCTAAATCGGATAATAAGTTTGATCCATGAAATTTGGGATTATTCGACTTTAGCATATAATGAAATTCTTGGTTGATATCCTTTTCGTGCTGGTCAGCAATTCCAAGTACAATGGAGTTGCTGCAATACTTGTCTTTATTTAAGAAATCCCCACAGAAACCATGTAGGTATGTGAATTCAGGAACGTTGTCAAAGACGTCCTTACTTGTGACACTGCGATAAATATATTCAAAACTTGTATAGTTGAATGTGTAGTATCTGCAATATTGACTCACATGAAGCTGGTTCAAGAATACTTTTATAATGTTCTCTTCTTCAAGTTTATGAATATATTCTTGTTTCTCTTCTACAATGCGTGTTATATATGAAATAAGGGAGTTACATATTTCATTATATATATATTTATCTTCTTTATATATATATTTATCTTCTTTAGCTGTTAGAACATTTTTGTTGTCGGAGGCAAATTCCAGCAGCAATGTTTCAAGGTCAAACCAGTTGTTTGTTTTCCTTTTGTCAATAAACGACAATAGTCTGGATGACGGATTTCCTTTTATGAGTTCGCACCATTCTTTGCTGCTGATGAAATCAGAATATCGAGTTGGATATCCTAATTCTATGTCAAAACCATTGCCAATGATGTACAATGTTTTTATATGTTTTTGGGGGTAGTCTTGATGAAGACTTGTCATTTCGTTATTCATACGTCAAACATTTTAAGCTTATAATAAACTCTTAAAATGCGCTGCCATGTATTCATGCAAAACTACAGATACAACACGTGGACGAAACTTGTCCGCGTTGCAGCCGTAGGAAAAGCTGAGAATACGACAAGTGACGTCCACGATATTGTGGACGCTTGCTACTTATTCGTATTCTGTTGCACTTTCTTGAAATTTCCTACGTTCCAACGCGCATGACCGAATAGCAAACGCTAATTTCCTCAAAGATGAACAGCTCTGTTCGCAAACATAGATGTTCATTGCAAAGTTAAGTAAAAATATAATAAAAGCAAATGTTTTGCGTCTTTTTCATATAATTATTTTTTTTAGGGTGCCCAGTTCTATGTTCTCGTTTTAGAGTACGTTTTAGTAACTCTACAAACATCATCCCAGTCTTCTCTATTTAATAAAAGTGCGGATATCCGCAAAAATCTTTCGCGGAATTGGCGAAATGACTATATTTGCAAAAGAAAAATGCGGAATCCGCATTTTTCTTTTGTAGACTATGGTTATAGAGAGAAATCAATATTATGAATGCATAAAATATATGTTTCCCTTGCAGCGCATTCATAAAAACATTATGTTTTGCAAAAACATATTTTGAAAAATCATTTTCAAAAAAATCATATTCTATGGAATTTGTAGACAGAGGCAAGGAACAGAAACGTCTTAAACCCCAAACGGTCATTAGGCCGTTCAATGGTAGTATTTTATAACTGCTTGCAGTCTTTTGCTTTTTCCTGACTTCGTCACTCAAAAAACACGTATTTTCTAACTGATTGATAAAC
>ENA-UOJH01000917-UOJH01000917.1-human-gut-metagenome-genome-assembly--contig:-C148-NODE-917-length-24561-cov-107.502081_pt1 | contig 24561 bp, 18 predicted proteins | sample MGYA00242345_ERZ723892 | MGnify/ENA metagenome assembly ERZ723892 | reverse complement strand
GAACTATTCATAAATAGCTCATTTTAAGCTGTTCAGTAGATTTTAGCAGAATTTTGCTAAAAAATTTGGATTCTCAATAATTATTTGTATCTTTGCAGCATTAGTTCCAGCCGAGCCTCTTTACAATGCTTAAATAGGCTGGGCTTTTTTCGTTTATAGACTTATGGCAAAAAGAAATTTTGGAAAGGAGTACAAGAATCCCGAGGAGCTTGTATCTCTGTTAAAAAGTCGTTGGTTAATTATCAATGATAGTCAAAAGGCTCAACACTACTTGCAGAGCATTGGCTATTATCGACTGTCTGCGTATATGCATCCATTATTAGAATCTCCAAAATCTTTACACAAATACAAGAAAAACGCATCATTTTCCAAAGTAATGATGCTTTATCGCTTTGACAAAAAACTGCGATTGTTTCTTTTTAATGAGATAGAAAAAATCGAAATTGCTGTAAGAGAAGCTGTAATGAATATGACAGCAGAAAGAACTGGTGATATTTATTGGCTTACAGAATCTTCATATTTCCGTGATCAAACAATTTTCAAAAATAGCACTAACATGCTATCTAAAGAATACGAACGATCTACGGAAGACTTCATCGAACATTTCAAAAAGACATATACAGAGCCTTTCCCTCCAGCATGGATTCTTGGGGAACTTCTTCCAATGGGTAGTGTAAATATGTACTATAGAAATCTGAAGGATAAGACCCTCAAGAAACATATCGCAAAACGTTTTCACCTACATGCACCAGTATTCGAGTCATGGCTTTCTGTGCTAACACTTACACGTAACGCTTGTTGCCATCATGCCCGTGTATGGAATAAAGTCAATAAGATTATTCCAAACGACATGAAAGAAATGACTCGTCCCTGGATTACACTTCAGTCAGACAAGAAGAGGATATACTATAACATCTGCATTATAAAGTATTTTCTTGACATAATATCACCAAACAATGATATGTTAAATAAATTGTGCATTCTCTTCTCAGATTACCCTGAAATTGACTTGAATGCTCTTGGCTTTCCGCCCAAATGGAGAAACGAACCTTTATGGAAAGATATATAGCTGGTAGATAGCAAGCAAAGGCTGGAAGATAGGCTGGAAGATATTTCGTTTCCAAGCCTATCTCCCAGCCTTTATCATGCTCATAATGTGCAGTTTACGGCATTTCTGGTAGATATGGTAGATTTTTTCGCCTACATAAGATGCGGTTCGCAAATACGATTATAGTTTATTATAGTATGCATAGTTGAACCATACAATGACACATAGAATGATTATCACACGTATAATACATATTATAAACCATTGTTTGTCGCGTAATTGTATCGCTTTTTTTATATCTTTTCCTGCAGAACCAAGAATATACAAATAAATGATATTGAGTACAATATAGAATATTACAAATGTAGTATGTGTCATAATTTCTTTGATTTGCAAAATTTATAAAGACTATGCTCTATTCTACATCTCCGAACACAAGACGCTCACCTTCGCTGCACGCCTTGTTCTTGTCTGTAACCTTTTTACCTGAACAGCGAAGCTTGCTACAACATACAGATCCACCGCCCGACACAATCTTATCGAACTTAGCCGCTGTGCCTGAGAACTCAATGCTGCCTGCACCCGAAACGTTGCAAAACAGCGTGCCTGTGCAACGCACATCAACCGAGCCACTGCCCGAACCACTCACATGGAACGTTGCATCATTTGCATTCAGCTGCTTTATATCTACACTGCCAGCGCCCGACACAAAGAACTCTACTTTGTCGGCATCCATCTTGTCAACTCTCAAACTTCCACTGCCTTGACATAGGAAACGGTTTATGTTCGGCGCTGTTACATATACTACTATAACGTTTTTCCGAACACGTATATACGGCACTCCGTTGACAAACACCTCGCCATGTTTTACGTCATCCACCCTCTCCAGCGAGGAAAGAAACCAGGCATTGACGCTCTTGACAGAGATGACAAGCATGTCGCCCACCACCTTACAGTCGGCTATATCCGCAATGCTATCCAGCAACGCTCTTTCTGCCACCACTCTCACCTTATATTCGTCACCCTGCTCGTAGACCACGTTACAGTTTTTCGTAATGCTTAATGCGCTGAACGGCTTTACATCCTTGCAAACCCTTTCACCTAATACTCCCGTGCCATCAGAGCCGCTTGCCAATGCCGATATCAGGCATACAAGCAGCGTTAATAACATTTTCTTCATAATTCTTTGTTTTTTAAGATTTTTGCTCCCTGCTTAATATCCCAAGCGCGACGTATCTACGCTTCTCACGTTCTGCTCCTTGAAGTTGCGGAACTTGTACGTGAACGAAAGGAAGATGCTGCGGCGGTAGAAGCGTACGTCGGTAGTCTGACGCTGTGTGTGGAACTTCTCCTTCAGCAGCGGCATACCACTCTCGAAGATGTCAGACACGTTAAGCGCCACTACGGCATGATTCTTCAGGAACTGGCACTTCAGACCTGCGTCCAGATTCCACTGACGGCTGTAGTTCCACAGACCCACAATGGTAGGCGTGCGGAAGAAGGCGTTGACATCGAGAGCCACCATCGGCTTGCGCGAGAAGGTGAACGTGTTGGAGAGGTTGAGCATCGTAGCCCACTTGCTGCGGTCGAATGAGTAGCCATACCAGTCGCTGCTCTTGTAGCGGTCTTTATAGCACGTAAGCACATAGTTGGCATTATACCACTTGCCGATGCTGACGGGCACTGTTGCCGTCAACTGCAGAGACGAGGTATAGTCGATGTTGAAGTTCTTTGACACCATTTCGAGGCGGTCGGGATTCTGGTATGTCTGTCCTGTTATGAAGTTGCCTACGCGATAGTAGCTCACCGTGAGGGTGTAGCGGTTGTTAAAGACGTAGATGCCCTGCAGGATGTTATAATCCATGGGACGAAGGTCGGGGTTGCCGATGCTAACCGTGTACTCGTCGCTGCGCTGCTTGTACTCCTGCTTCTCCCAGTAGGAAGGAAACTGGCGTGACTTGCTGTACTGCAGCATCATGATATGCTTCGGCGTGAACACGTATGTAAGCGAGGCTGTAGGCAGCACCGCACCACATTCGTAGTCGTTGATCTTGTAATACTGTCCGATCATGTGGAAATAGTAGCTGAGCTTCTGCTTGAACAGCGTGCCTGACAGCCCCGCATAACCATTGGCGGTATGCTCGTCGTTAGACGAACTGATGTCGAAACTGCCTGCTCCGCCGTTCAGAATGTCGGCATTCTTCTGTCGGTTGCCGGTCTTGGAGTAGGCGTATGTCGCTCCAAGCGAGAAGCGAGCCGTCTTCCAGAGAGCAAATCCCCAATCGGCACTGAAGTTGAAGCGGTCGGAGGTCTGCTTGCGCCAGTAGGAGTAAGCCGTCGGGTTCTCATACTTCTCGTAGTTCATATCCTGTGTTCCGTCGTTCGAGTAGCTCATATAGTTGGCATCGAGTCTCAACTGCTTCAGCACATACGCCAAATGCAGGTTGTGCATGTACGAATTGCCGGAGGTGGTATAGTTCGAATTGCTGAAATAGCTGTTTGTCGTTCTGCCCCTCGTGTCGCTCTTCGGCGAGAAGCTTGCGTTGTAGCTTAGCGACACGTTGCTCTTGTCGGACACGTTGTATGTGGCGTTGGTGTACAACGTATGCGTGAGCGACGAGCTATGAGTGCGCGCGTCGACGTCTATATCATACACCTGATCGCCGACAGTGTGATGGCTGAGATATTGGGAACGGCTTATGCTCTTGGCGTCTGCGAATGTATACATACTGTACAGCGACCACTTAGGCGTGGTATAGAACAGGCTACCCGATTCCTGGAACGTGTTGTGATAGTTGTTGTAATACGACGACTTCACCTGACCGGTCAGCTCGCGTCCCTTGTTGTCCTTCAGCACAACGTTTATGACGACTCCAGTAACGTGCATGTCGGGCGAAGCATTGTAAAGCAGCTCCACCTTCGCCACCTTTTCGGCAGGCAGCGTCTTGAGATACTCGAGCACCGAACCGCCATTCCACACCTTGCCGTTGACAAGCACCGTGGTGGACATGGTGCCTGCCAAGGAGAGCTCATTGTCGTTCTTGCACAGAATGCCCGGCACATACTTCGCCACGTCGAAGGCACATGTCACAATGCGGCTCTTTATAATGGACGATGCGTCCGCCACTATTCTGTCTCCCTGCACATTGAGAATCGGACGTTTGCTTTTTACCACCACGTCGCCAAGCACATTGGTCTTCGTTGCCAGCACCACGTCGCCCACGGCGTACGACGCACACTCGGGCATCACCGTTTCATAGCCGATGCTGCTCACGATGAGGCGGAACGGCAACGGTATGGAGTCGGCCGTCAACACGAAACGTCCGTCAGCGTCGGCTGTAGTTGCGCAAATGTTTATACTGTCCAATGTCTGGAGCGCAATGGTTGCCATCACCACCGACTGCTTCTCGCTGTCAACGATGCGACCCGTTACTGTCTGTGCCTTAGACTGCACAAACTGCAGTAACAATAATAATGTAATGAGTGTGGTTTTCTTCATAGTGGGTTAAAATTAAAGTATGTTATACATTGCAAATGTAGTATTTTTTTCTTAATAAAACAACACTTGAAAAAACAGAGCCGGACAACAAAAAAACGTAACACCTTGATAATCAATAGCGGCGTTTCAAAAATGCGCTGAAAATGTCCGAAAGTTTCTTGTAGACAACTGATTGTATTAAAGAAAAAACGTTTAACTTTGTCTTGAATAAAACAAGCTATTTCAAATGAAACGATTCGTTCTTTTATACACCCTCCTACTATCGCTGTTTTCATGTTCAAACAACAACAAAATGTCCGAACTATCCAGCATAGACAATATGCTGGACAGTCTTGATTACGCTTCTGCTTCAAAAGCTCTTGTCAAAATAGGAACAGAGAAATTGTCGGGAGAACAAAAAGCCTATTATCAACTGCTGAAAACAAGATATGCTTTCGGCAAGAACAACTTCATTGACGATTCGTTGTCATTGAACTCTTGTATAGACTACTACAAAGCCAAAAACATGAAAGACGAATTGGCGAGAGCATACTTCTATAAAGGTGAGATGTATAGACTTGCGGGCGATATGGCAAAAGCACTTTTCTACGAAAAAGAATCTGAACTCATATTCAAAAACTGCGATCTGAACAAACGACGAAACTTGGACATCTACCAACAGCTTTGCGAGGCTTTGGCATATATAAATATCATATTCGACGAAGACAAGCTATCACTTCACTATTGTAAGTTGTCTCTACAAAGTGCGCAAAAACTTGGCGACAAGAGATATCAGGTATTTACGCTGGGTATGGCATCGTCATGTTGCAGCACGTTGGGAATGGAAGACAGTGTGGGGTATTACAGATTGCTATGCATTCCTCTTTTGCCATATACACACAACAGCTGCAAAGGATATGCCTACTCTATCATTGCCGACTATTTCATAAATAAAGATAATAAGAAAGCGAAAGATTATCTTGACAGCGCATTATACTACAGCAAGGATGCGGTATCATATAGAGTTGCAGGTTACTACAACAACGCTTTAGGAAACGATGCCAAGGCAGAAGAGATGTGGAAGAAATCCATTGATTGCGACCCGAACTATCTGACTCAAGCAGAAACATGTGAAAAGATAGCTGCTTTGTATTACAAAAGAGGCGATTTGAAAAATTACGCCCTTTATATGTCGAAGATGTCGGAGGCTAAAGACAGTCTTTATACAAGAAAAAAGAAATATAACATGAGCGAATTGCAGTCGAACATAAATTCGTCACTCTCAATGAAAGACTTGCTGGACACCATAACATCTGCATCTATGGGCATACTTATTATTATATTATTATGTATAGTGGTATTCTCGTTAATGCTACACAGAACAAGAAAGAGGCTGATCGCAGTACACAATAGACTGAAAGCAGAAAAACAAAGTCTGGAACAAGCTAAGACGCAGATTAAGTCGCTGAAAAAGGAAAGTGCAAAGAAATCGGACAAGATAGAGAGGCTGAATAACGACATAATGGTGGCATCGCAAAGCAGCGAAGCGAACGCACGATGCGGCAAGGAGCTATACCTACATATCAAGAACGGCGGCACAACCGTGACGTGGACCAAGCAAGACTACGAGCTGTGCATGGCTTACTGCAAGATAGAGTTTGCGGAGACAATGGCGGAGATTGAACGCTGCTACGGCAAGATTGCTCCTCGAAAACAACTGATCATGCTGCTGCAACACCTCAACTACGACTACGCTGCCATAGGCAGGGTGCTCGGCATAAACAGCGACTCTGTAAGAAAGAACATAGCACGCATCACGCCGCTTACGAAATAAGCGTAATGCACGCAGACCGATAAGAACGAACGAAACCGAAATAAGGTATTGGCTTCAGCGGCTTCTACAAAAAAAGACTTGGGATGTAACGATTTGCACCGTTGCATCCCAAGTCTTTTTTATGTGTTATGATATGTGAGTCTTAGAAGAAGAGATAGCGGTTGTCCACTACGTTTGCCTTGATGTAAAGCTCGTTCATGAAGTTGCCAGCCATCTGCATCTGACGCTGACGGAGACGCTGCATCTCCGACTTCTCGTCGTACTTAGCAGGACGCTGTGTCTTGTTTGTTACCTGGAACACGTAAACACCAGCGTTGCCCTTAACCGGATGCTTAGAGAACTTGCCCTTTGCTGTAGCTGCGATAGCACCGCTCAGAGCCGGCTCGCTTGCGCCTGTTGCTGCCACGAACACCGGAGCAGCAAATGTAACCTGAGCAACCGGAGCTACTGTAGCACCCTTTGCCTTAGCGTCAGCCACCGACTTAACAGTCTTTGCCTTAGCGAGGAGCTGCTCAGCCTTCTTGTCCTTGATAACCTCTGCCTTTACGAACTCCTTAACCTGAGCGTCGTCGAGCGAGCGATAGCCGATCGGGTTGATGTTGTCGAGAACCACAATGAGGAGGTGGTCGTTGTCGCCGCACTCGTAGAGTGAAGAAACGGCACCCTTCTTAGCCTCGAACAACCAACGGAGAGCATCTCGTGTAGAGTGGATGCCTGCGAGGTAGTGCTCGGCTGTTGTGATGTCCTTGCGCTCCTGAACGTTGTAGCCGCTCTTTGCAGCGTTCTTCAGGAGGTCCTCTGCTGTGAGGTTAGCGCTTACGAATGAGCTGAACTTGTTGTAAGCAGCAGAGTATGTATCCTTTGTGAAGGTGATGTTCTTCTTAACGACGGCTGCTACGTACTTTGTAGTCATTGCCTTGCGGTCTACTACCTGGAGCACGAGGTTGCCCTGAGCAAGTGTGAGGTTCTTGAGCTCGCCAGAAGCCATTGTGTTGAGGCTCTCGATGTAGTTCTTTGTGTCCTTGTCGATAGACGGAGCGCTCTGATACTGACGTGTTGTCATCCATGTCTTCTCGCCGGTCTGACCGTACTTCTTGGCTACAACCTCGAAGTCGGCACCTGCCTTAATGGCGTTGAGGATAGAGTCGGCGCGTGTAGCTGCCTCGGCTGCTGTAGCACCGCCTACCTGGATGGCGCGGAACTGGATTGAGTCGGGAAGTTCGCGCTTTGCAATGAGCTTCACGAGGTTGAGTGTGTTATCGTTCTTGTTCTCGATCACCTTGCTTGTAGAGCCTACAGCCATTGAGTCGAGACGCTGTGCGATGTCGGAAGGAAGGGCTTCCTTCTTAACTGGAACGCCGAGGTAGCTGACGAGCGATGTGCTCTTGCGCACTACGTCAGACGGGTCGGCTGCGGCTGCGAGCTCTGCGCTGTAGCCTGCGAACTCCTTCTGGAGAGCTGCGCGGTCGGCTGCAGAAGCCTTTACCTGAACGTCGATGTACTTGATGTCGCGTGTCTCTACGTACTGCTTGAAGCGCGGCTTCATCTCGTCGTACTTAGCCTTGAGGTCGGCGTCGCTTACTTTGATCTTGCTGTCGTCGATGCTTGAGTAAGGGAAGGCTGCGAGCTGCACCTGGCTCTCCTGGTTCTGCTCGTTGAACGCCATCTTAGCCTCTATCTTGTTTGAGAGGAAGCAGTGAGCGAACAGACCCTGATACTTCTGAGAGAGGAGCTGCTGGCGCAGAGTCTTCTCTACGAATGTCCAGTACTTGTAAATTGTATCGTACTGCTTAGCCATCTGCGGGTTGGCTGTCTGCTGTGTCTTGTACTCGGCGAGGAACTTCTTAAGAGCGTTAACGTCGAAACGACCTGTCTGCTGGTTGAAGAACGGAGTCTGCTGAAGCATAGGGTTGGTACCCTCGGTGAGAACCTGCTGGAGCTCAGCGTCTGTTACTGTAAGACCGAGCTTGTGTGCCTCGTTCTCTATGATCTTGGTCTGAACGTATGTGTTCCAAACCATGTCCTTAACCTGGTTGAGCTGGTCTTCGTTGAGGTTTTCCTGTCCCTGCTGCATCTTGAGCACTTCTGTGTACTCGTCTACAAGTTTCTGGAACTCTGTTACGTTGATTTTCTCGCCCAACACCTCGCCTACCTGCTGATGCTTGTCAGCGCTTGCAGAGTCGCATGAGCGGAACGCCTCTTCGGCGATGAAAGAGAAAAGGCCTAAGCCGATAATGCCTATCAGCAGTGCGCCTTTGCTTCTGATTTTTCCTAATGCTGCCATTTTTTTGTTTTTATTTTTTATTTATTGTTTCGTTAGATGTAGGTTCGTGCATCTGTCCTGCAGTTGCTGCGAAGCCTGCCCTGCAAGGCGGCTCGCGGCGTAATGCCACAAAATGCGTACAAAAATACTAATTTATTGCCAAACAAGGGCACGTTTGCACGAAAAAGTGAGTTTAGCGGTTAACTTTTAGCTTTACCAACTCTATTTTCGTCATAGTGCTCTTGATAATGCGGAACTCGTAACGGCCTATAGTTATCACTTCGTTGAGCTTCGGGAAGCTCTGGTACTCGTGCAGTATATATCCGCCTATGGTCATGTAGTCGTCGCTTTCGGGCAAACCAAGGTCGAAGAGTTCGTTCACCTTATCTATCTCCAGACGGGCTGAGAGCATATACTCGTTGTCGCCCACCTGCGTAGCGATGTACTTCGTGCTGTCGTGCTCGTCCTCGATGTCGCCGAATATCTCCTCAACGATGTCCTCGAGCGAGACGATGCCGCTCGTTCCGCCAAACTCGTCGACCACCACTCCGAGACTCTTCTTCTGCTGCAGGAAGATGTGCATGAGCTTCTGCGCAGCCATCGTTTCGGGCACAAACGGCATCTTGCAGACGCACTGGCGCCAGTTGTCGCGGTTGCGGAACATTTCGGAGCTGTGTATGTAGCCGATGATATGGTCGATGTCGCCCTCGTAGACGATAATCTTCGAGTTGCCGCTCTCTACGAACTTCTGCATCAGTTCGTCGACGGTGCAGTCGTTGACGTCAACGGCGTTCACCTCAGTACGCGGCACCATACAATCGCGCACCTTGCAGTCGGAGAAGTCGAGGGCGTTCTGGAATATCTTCACCTCCTCGTTAATCTCTTCGTCGCTATGTGCATTCTCGATGCTCGACTGCACGAGATAGTCGAGGTCTACCTTAGAGAAGCCTTCGTCATCGGCTTCCGCCTCCATGCGTATGCCCACAATGCGCAGCAAGCACTTCGACATAAGCGTAGAGAAGCGGCTTATAGGCCACAGGAGGATGTAGAAAAGATAGGCTGGCACGGAGAATACGGACAACAGGCGGTTGGCGTTGTTCTTGAACAGAATCTTAGGCAAGAACTCTCCTGTGAAAAGAATGACGAGTGTGGAGAGCAACGTGTCGGCTGTCACCTTCATGCCGTCGTCGAGCGAGCTGAAGATAGTGCTGTCAAAGAGGCGTGCCACAAGGATACCATACACCACAAGCACGATATTGTTGCCCACAAGCATCGTGCTCACAAAGCCATTGGGATGATTGTAGAATTTGGAAATGATTTTCTTCGCAATGCCATTTCCTTCGCGATCCATCTCGGCGAGCATTCGGTTGCTCGACACGAACGCTATCTCCATTCCTGAAAAGAATGCCGACAGCGCCATTGTTACGGCTATGCTAATTAAAAGAGGTATGTCTGCTTCCACTATAGTTTTAATATTGGTTCTTATATATTTGGGGTGTTGAGGGGGTGTGATTCTGAGGGGTTGAGGGTTGTGATGCTGAGGAGTTGATGCTGAGGAGGTAAAGATGAAATTCTGCCAACAAGTTGACAAGGAGATACAAATCTCACCATCTCAACATAACACCATCTCACCTTTACCGATCCCGCAGTCGGCGCTGCGGCTTAATTTGCTGACGCATAGCAGCCTTTACAGTGTCGGGGGCGGTAGTTATTGTGTCGCCATCGCTTGAGAGCTGTCCCTTCTCGAACGAACCAGATGTGTTCGAAACGTAATAGTTGGTCATGCGCTCGTCACTACGGAAATAAGCTCCCTCAAGCGTTCTTTCAGGAGTGACGAGCTTAGAGGGCTTGTTCGAATAGAGTTCGTGAGCCGTTTCGTCCCAGAAGAGCTGCTCGCTGTTGAACTTCAGTCCGTCCTTGGTGAGCACGCTCACACGACTGCGCAGTTCCCACAACTTCTTCTGGTCGTAATAGTAAGCTGTATCTGCCTGTATGTACGACTGCACATGGAACTTCTCGTCGAACTGCTCGAAGAACACGCCCTTCTCGAAGATCCAGCGCGACGGGTTGCGCACGGTGTTCACCTCCCAACGCTCCGTCACGATGCGATATTTTATGACACCCGAGTCAGAGATTAGGGTGTTGACGCCGTAACTCGTCATCATTGACACCGAGTCGCGGTCGTGTATGGCTGGCGCCGTGTGCTCCTTCTGCTCTTCGCAAGAAGCAAACGCCACGATGCACAACATAATGATTACTATGTACTTGGATAGTCTCAATGCTTATTCAGAATAGAATTGTTTTCTGTTACTCCATCTTCCACTTGGCGAACCAACGTTCGTTGAACGTCAGACCGATATTGATGCGGAACGAGTTCTCTGTGACGAATGTCTTCGAGTCCTGGCGCACCCACTGTGCCGAGATATTAAGCAGCGAGCGGTTGTTGTAGCCGTTTACGATAGGAATGCCGAAGCCAGCGCTCACGCTGTACTCCTTAGGTCCGTTCTGACCCTTTATCTTCAGATAATCGGTAGCATACGATGCACCCATGCGGTAGTGAACACGCTTGAAGAAGCTGCGGCCGCGCTCGTCGGGACAGAACTCGCCGCCTACAGTCATCTTATGACGGTCGGCAAACTGTCCGCTAACCAGTTCATAGCTGTTTGTAGAGGTGTCGAACTTAGGATAAGCCACCGACGACCACTTCTGCAGTGTGTAGTCGGCACCTACGCGCCAGCGGTTTGCGTGGTTCCACATAAGACCTAAGCCGTAGCTGTGAGGCAACTCCAAACCGTTGCCGATAGAGTATGTAGCTGTGTCGGCAACTGCTGTCTGCGCATTGGTCGATATAATCTGACACTTCGGGTCTGAACTGAGTTTGTGACCAAGTCCGTAGGTTACGCCCAAAGTGATGGCGTCGTTCTTCGTGATCTTCTGAGTATACTGCATACCGAAGTCGAGCTTATAGTTGTGCACCTCGGCTGTGTAGTACTTGGAAAGCGTGTTGGCATACGCATCGGTGTAAGAGTTGACAACCGAGCGACTATAGTCACCCCAGAGATATGCTGCATTAACACCAATAGCGAAGCCCTTGAACGGACTCCAGCCCAAACCCAAGTAAACCTGATGCAAGCCGCCCGTACCCGAATATGTATTGGTGGCTTTCACTACAGATGTGCTTCCGTCTGTGCTGTTGAGCGCCTTAGTGTTAGAATATGAATAGCCGATGTTGCTGAACGGCAGCAAGCCGAAGCTCAAGCCGAGACGCTTTGCAAGGCGGAAGCCAGCTATTACATACTCGAAGTTGGCGTTCTTGGCGTTCACCTTCACGCCGCTCTCGCTATAGTTTGTGATCTGACCCGATATGCCAGCGTCGAAGATGAACGACAGCGAGTCGATGGTTGCATACGACGCAGGGTTAAGGCTATTAACCTGGTTGTGCTCGTTGAAACCGATGCCGAGTCCGTTCATGCCACGATTGAAGCCACCCGACTGCTCGCCGAGTGTGCCCAAACCATACTGACTATAGGGTGAATTAGTGCCACTTTGAGCCACAGCAACCAAAGAAACCGCAGCAAAGAGGACTGTTGTGAGTGCTTTCCTCATTTATTTTATCTAATTAGATTTTAGAAATGCTATTATATATAATATGTATATAGAGGTGTTTTATAACCCTTTGTAGGATAATGCTTGCAAAATTATCGAAAAAAAACGAGATAATGGCAGAAAAGTGAGAAATTAAAGTTATTTTTGCACCATGAAACTATTTGAAAGGTTATTTAAATACATATCATTAGCGATTTTGCTGTGTTTTTTATCCCCTATCACAGCTTCTTCACAGGACAACAAGCCGACTCAACAAACCGACTCAATAGAGATAAGTCTACTGACATGCGGACCGCGCCAGCAGGTGTACAGCATGTACGGACACACCGCTATACGCTTTCTTGACAAGCAGAGCGGCAGAGACCTCGTCGTCAACTATGGCATGTTCTCGTTCGATAAGCCCTACTTTGTGCTGCGCTTCGTGTTCGGACTCACCGACTACGAGATTGGCATCAACACCTTCGAGATGTTCAGCTGGGAGTACGGAAGCACGGGATGCGGCGTAAGACAGCAGGTACTCAACCTGACTGCGCAGGAAAAGATGGCGATAGCACAAGCCATCGACCGCAACTACGAACCGCAGAACCGCGTGTACCGCTACAACTTCTTCTACGACAACTGCACGACACGTGCCCGCGACATTATCGTGAACAACCTGAGCGGCAAGGTCGTTTATGAAGCCTCTGCACAGTACCCGTCGTTCCGCGAGTTGATACACCTCTACAACGAGGAGCATCGCTGGGCACGCTTCGGCAACGACCTGCTTCTCGGCGTAAAAGCCGACCGCAAGACAACGTTCGAACAGCAGCAGTTTCTGCCCGAGCGTCTGTCGGACGACTTCGAACACGCAGTGATCGTGAACACCGACGGCACAAAGCGCAAGCTCGTGAGCCGCTCGTTCTGGGTGCTGGAACCGGCAGCTAAGGATATCAATGTCGAACAGGCAAGTCTGAGCGCATTTGATATTCTCTCTCCGATGGTCTGCCTCGGCGCTTTCGCACTGCTCACACTGGTAGTGGCAGCAATAGAACGCCGCCGCAAGCGCCTTGTTTGGGCGTTCGATGCAGTGGCAATGCTCCCCACCGGCGCATGCGGACTGATACTGTTCGCCATGATTTTCTCGCAACATCCTACGGTAAGCCTCAATCTGCAGATACTTCTGCTCAACCCGCTCAACCTCTTCATGCTGTACAGCGTGACAAAGGCGGCACGCCGAAACCACATACACTGGTGGATAAAAACATGGAGCGCGATGATAATTCTGCTGCTTTTGGGCAGTTTTCTGCAGTCGTATGCAGAAGGCGTGACAATTGTGGCACTATCTTTGCTATTAAGAAACATATTGAACATATATACATTTAATAATAAGGGCGACAGACAGCCCAAGCATAAGGCATAAGACACGAATATGAACAAATACATATCGACGATAATGATGTTGGCGGCACTTGCCGGCACAGAGCTGCAAGCACAGACTCTGCAGTCTGCGCCGCGCCTTGTTGTGAACATCACCATCGATCAGCTGCGCACCGACTATATAGAGCATTTCTCTCCGCTTTACGGCGAGGAAGGCTTCCGCAAACTGCTGCAGAACGGCTGTGTCTATGAGGCTGCCAACTACCCCTTCTCGCCCGTAGACCGCGCTTCGGCAATAGCCACTATCGCTACCGGCGCTACTCCTCACTACAACAACATCGTAGGCACTAAATGGCTCGACCGCAACACGTTACGCCCTGTATTCTGCACCGACGACGAGACATACAACGTGTCGCCGCAGAAGATTGCCACCACCACAGTAAGCGACGAGCTGAAGATATTCACCAAGGGCGCCGCCCTCGTCTACTCTACCGCTATGGAGAAGGACGCCGCCGTGATCTCGGCAGGTCATGCAGCCGACGGAGCGTTCTGGCTGAACGAGAAGACCGGACAGTGGACCACCTCTACATATTACTCTAAAGGCGCGCAGGGATTCGTGCGTGCATACAACAGCATCTCGCAGAAGCGTACCAACGGCGACAACGACGCTGTTGCCGACCTTTCGGTGGCTTGCATCAACGACTTGCAGCTCGGACGCGACAATATTACCGACATGCTGTCTGTCACCTTGTCAGCAAAATGCACGGATGTCACCCACTGGCAGACAGAAATGGAGATAGTATATCTGAAGCTCGACCGCACTTTAGCCTCGCTCGTGAAGCGCATTGAGGACAAAGTGGGCCGCGACAACGTGCTTTTCGTACTCACAAGCACCGGATATACCGAAGACCAGCAGCCCGACTACGAGCGTTTCCGCATTCCTTCGGGCACATTCTACATAAACCGCACATGCAACCTGCTCAACATGTACCTCGGCGCCATCTACGGTCAGGCGAAGTACGTAGAAGCAAGTTTCCACAACCAGATATATCTCGACCACAAGCTGCTCGAGCAGCGCCACCTCAGCTACACCGACGTCATCACACGTTCGAAGGAGCTGCTCGTGCAAATGTCTGGCGTGCGCAGTGTTACGACAAGTCCATACAGTCCGGCTGTGTCGGGCGACCTCTTCATCGAGACTGCCCCAGGCTGGAAAATCATAAACGAAGACACCAACGAGAACTACTTTTCGCGTGCCGCCTTTGTACCATTCCCCATCATCCTGTACGGAAGCGGAATAAAGGCAGAGCACATCAAGACACCGGCCACCGTAGACCGCATTGCGCCTACTGTTGCCAAGGCTATTCGTATACGTGCGCCTAATGCCTGTTCGGTTGCGCCATTGCAATAAAAACCAACTTACACATATATTAATGGCGATATATGGATTTTTTTTTGTAATTTTACACCCGAATAAGTATTTAAGGAAAAAATAAAAATAATATACAATGAATTTCAACAAATTTTTACAGTCATTGTTTGGCAACAAGTCATCAAAGGACATGAAGCTTATCCAGCCACTCGTAGATAAAGTGAAGGAAGCATATCCAGAGATCAAGGCGCTGAGCAACGACGAATTGCGCGCACGCACCAAAGAACTGCAGAAGTACGTTCAGGACTCTGCCAACGAGCAGAAGGCCAAGATTGCCGAGCTCAAGGCTAAGATTGAGGACACACCTATCGACGAGCGCGAAAGCATCTTCAACGCTATCGACAAGTTGGAGAAGGAAGTGCTCGAAATCTACGAGAAGGCACTCAACGAAGTGATGCCGGTAGCTTTCAGCATCGTTAAGGACACAGCACGCCGCTTCGCAGAGAACGAGGAGACCGTAGTAACAGCTACCGACTTCGACCGCGAGCTCGCTGCCAACCCGAAGAACGACTTCGTAACCATCGACGGCGACAAGGCTATCTATCACAACCACTGGACAGCAGGCGGCAACGACCTGAAGTGGGAAATGGTTCACTACGACGTACAGCTCTTCGGCGGTATCGTACTGCACCAGGGCAAGATTGCGGAGATGGCTACCGGTGAGGGTAAGACTCTCGTGTCTACACTCCCTGTATTCCTCAACGCTCTTACCGGCAACGGCGTTCACGTCGTAACCGTCAACGACTACCTCGCAAAGCGCGACTCTGAGTGGATGGGCCCACTCTATATGTTCAACGGACTCTCTGTCGACTGTATCGACAAGCACCGTCCCAACTCCGACGCTCGTCGCAAGGCTTACATGGCCGACATCACCTTCGGAACCAACAACGAGTTTGGTTTCGACTACCTGCGCGACAACATGGCGACAAGTCCTGCCGACCTCGTACAGCGTCAGCACAACTACGCCATCGTCGATGAGGTCGACTCCGTGTTGATCGACGATGCCCGTACACCTCTTATTATATCAGGTCCTATTCCTAAGGGCGACGACCAGATGTTCGAGCAGTATCAGCCATTGGTAGAGCGCCTGTACGAGGTACAGCGCAAGCAGGCTACCGAGCTGCTCGCCGAGGCAAAGCAGAAGATTGGCGAAGGCACCAAGAACAAGGACGCCAAGATGCTCGAGGACGGATTCCTCGCCCTCTACCGTTCCTACAAGGCACTGCCTAAGAACAAGCCTCTCATCAAGTACCTCTCTGAAGAAGGTATCAAGGCAGGCATGCTCAAGACTGAGGAATACTACATGGCCAACAACAACCGTGAGATGCCAAAGGCCGTGGCTCCACTATACTTCGTCGTAGACGAGAAACTCAACTCTGCCGACCTCACCGACAAGGGAACCGAATGGCTCGCCAAGCAGGTGAACGACCGTGAGCTCTTCGTGCTGCCCGACATCGCCACAGAGATGAGCCAGCTCGAGGCACGCACCGACATCAGCGACCAGGAGCGTCTCGACATCAAGGACGAGATGATGGCTCACTACGGCGTACAGAGCGAGCGCGTGCACACCTTGCAGCAGCTCCTGAAAGCCTACACCATGTTCAACAAGGACGACGAATACGTAGTAATGGACGGCGAGGTGAAGATTGTCGACGAGCAGACAGGCCGTATCATGGAAGGCCGCCGCTGGAGCGACGGACTCCATCAGGCTGTAGAGGCTAAGGAGCACGTAAAGGTGGAGGCAGCCACACAGACATTCGCTACCATCACACTGCAGAACTACTTCCGTATGTACCACAAGCTCGCCGGTATGACCGGTACTGCTTCTACTGAGGCAGGCGAGTTCTGGGACATCTACAAGCTCGACGTTGTAGAGATTCCTACAAACCGTCCGGTGCTCCGCAAGGACCTCGACGACCGTGTATACAAGACCAACCGCGAGAAGTATGCAGCCGTTATCGACGAAATCGTAGAGATGCGCAACAGCGGTCGCCCGGTGCTCGTAGGTACCACATCGGTAGAGTTCTCTGAGCTTATCTCTAAGATGCTCAACATGCGCAAGATTCCTCACCAGGTGCTCAACGCCAAGCTCCACAAAAAGGAGGCAGACATCGTGGCAGAGGCTGGTCGCAGCACAAAGGGCATGGTAGAGATCACAGAAGAAGACGGCAGCAAGCACTTCGAGGAGCGCATGCTCGGCGCCGTTACCATTGCTACCAACATGGCAGGTCGTGGTACCGACATCAAGCTCACCAAGGAGGTTAAGGAGGCAGGCGGTCTTGCCATCATCGGTACAGAACGCCACGAGAGCCGCCGCGTCGACCGCCAGTTGCGTGGTCGTGCAGGTCGTCAGGGCGACCCGGGTAGCTCAGTGTTCTACGTATCGCTCGAGGACAAGCTCATGCGTCTGTTCGCTTCAGAGCGCATCGCAAGCCTCATGGACCGTCTCGGCTTCAAGGAGGGCGACCGTATCGAGAACCCGATGATCTCTAAGAGCATCGAGCGCGCACAGAAGAAGGTTGAGGAGAACAACTTCGGTATACGTAAGCACCTGCTCGAGTACGACGACGTGATGAACAAGCAGCGCACCGTAATCTACGAGAAGCGCCGCCACGCACTCATGGGCGAGCGTATCGGCATGGACATCACCAACGTCATCTGGGACCGCGTAGTGAACATCATCGAGACAAACGACTACGCCGGATGCCGCGAGGACTTCCTCAAGGTTCTGGCTATGGAGTGTCCGTTCAGCGAGGAGGACTTCGAGAACGTACGCCACGACGAGCTTGAGGAGCGTGCTTTCCAGAGTGCAATGGCTACCTTCAAGCGCAAGACCGACCGCATCGAGAGCGTTGCTTGGCCTATCATCAAGGAGGTTGAGGAGAACCAGGGCGCTATCTACGAGCGCATCATGGTGCCTATCACCGACGGCAAGCGCGTTTACAACATTCCGTGCAACCTCAAGGAGGCTTACCGCACAGAGGGTCGCGACGTTGTTAAGCAGTTCGAGCGCGTCATCATGCTCCACATCATCGACGACTGCTGGAAGGAGAACCTTCGCCAGCTCGACGAGTTGCGCCATAGCGTGCAGAACGCTTCTTACGAGCAGAAAGACCCGTTGCTCATCTTCAAGCTCGAGAGTGCTAAGCTCTTCGACTCGATGGTGAACGACATGAACAACCGCATCGCTTCTATCCTCACACGCGGACAGATTCCTGAAATGCAACAGCAGCAGGAGGTGCGCGAGGCTGCTCCCGAGGAGCGTACACAGCGCCAGCAGTACACTGAGCAGAAGGCCGAACTCAACGACCCTGCACAGCAGGCTGCCGCTAACCACGACACTCGCGAGAACATCGAAGAGAACCACACTCCGCTGGTTAAGGACAAGCTCCCGGGACGTAACGACCCGTGTCCTTGCGGAAGCGGCAAAAAGTTCAAGAACTGCCACGGCAAGGGTCTTGAGTAAAGAAATCGCATAAAAATTCTAAGCTTAAGAAGGCTTAGAAAGGCTTAGATAGGCTTAGAAATACAATAGCAAAAAGGCTGAGTTCCGCATTAGAACTCAGCCTTTTTTGTTTATCCCTCTACAGCCGAAATCGTTACGTCCGTAAACTTGTCCATGTATTCGATGACGCGCAGTGTGTCGGTAGTGCCACGCTTCACCTTCAGCTGTATATCCGCCTCGATGAACTCGCCCTGCGATGTGCGGCGCTCCTTAATCTGATAGGTCTGCACGTCCATTCCGTCGTATCGCATGCTTGCTATCACCTGCCGCACACTCTCTATCGACGTAGCCGAGAACGACACCTCTACACTTGTGGTGCCGAGCTGCGGAATCATGGCGTTTATCACCTCCAAGCCAAGCAGCACCATCGCCGTAGCCAGCGTCGCTGCAACGTACATGCCTGTGCCGCAAGCCAGACCTATCGCCGCCGTAACCCAAAGTCCTGCTGCCGTAGTGAGTCCGCGCACCACATTCTTCTGAAAGATGATGGTTCCGGCTCCGAGGAAGCCGATGCCCGACACCACCTGCGCCGCCACACGCGATGAGTCCTTCAGGTCGAAGCCGAAACCGAACTGCGACACGACGCAGAACAGTGCGCTGCCCAACGCCACAAGAAAATGGGTGCGGAAGCCCGCCTCCTTCGCTCTATACTCGCGCTCAAGACCTATCGCTCCGCCAAGAACAAGAGCGAGCGAGAGCCGCATTATCAAATCAATATACGAAGTCTCCATAATCGTCCCTCCTTTTGCTTTTATAATCAGATCGTAGTTTAATTGAAAATACAAACTTACATAAAATTGACGAATAAAACGAGGTTTTTATTGTAAATAGTCCTTTGGCTGCGCTATCAATGCTTATTTAGAAGAAAATAGAGGGCAAAACTTGCGCTATTCCAAAGAAGTCGTATCTTTGCAGACGAATCTAAATATTAAGAATTATGAAGAACTACAAATATGTTGTGTATATATATAATGTGTGCAACGTTCTGATGCATGAAAAAATGAAGCCCTTTATATTATTGTTGACACTTGCTTGTATCGTTTCGTGTGGAAGCAATCGTCGTGCAAATGCGTTTCTGTCGCATATTGATACCCTATATCAGCAGAATCCTGCTGAAGCCATTATTGCTATAGATAGTTTTATGTCATGCCACAATGGTATGTCGCAACATAATCGTATGCTTCTGACACTATATCGTTTAAGGGCTCAGAATTCTGTCGGTGAGCCGTTCGCTTCTGATTCTCTGGCACGTAAAATGGTGGAGTATTTCGACGACAACGGCAGCGTTGAAGAGCAAATGTCCGCCTATTATGTGCTTGGAAGCGTTTATCGCGATCTTGACAATTACCCAGAGGCGTTGGCCGATTATCAGAAGGCGGTTGCGTTGGCTGACACAACAGACGGCAATAAAAATAACGCTTTCCTCAATCGTGTGTATGGACAGATGGGCGACGTGTTGTTGAGCCAACTTGCTTTCAACGAGGCAGGCGTTGCCTACTCTATGGCTGTACGTTTTGCTTGTAAAGATAAGGATACGCTTGGTGTGTTGCTCTCAAAAGAGCAGATAGCTAATGTGCTTTATTTGCAAAATCGGCGAGACGAGGCGTGTAAGTTGAGAGAGTGGCTGCATGATGAATATCTGAAAAACGGTTTTGTGCGAGAAGCTTCAAAGGTTCTTGTACCCAATGTGTCTACTCTGCTCGGAAGAGGCAAGGTGGAAGAGGTGGGTCGTATATTACGCTCTTACGAAGAGCATTCTGGAGATGTGGATAGTCTGGGCAATGTAGTTAGTGGACTTGAAAAATACTATAACGACAAAGCCAATTATCTTTTGGCTAAATCGGATGTGTCAGGTGCTTTGGGTTATTATCGGAAAGGCATGCGCTCTACCGACGACCACGAATACAGAGAAGCGTTTCTGCGAGGACTTGCGCAAACTTACAAGAAGCTGGGCTTGTCCGATTCCGTAGCTAAATACTCTGAGCTTGCTCGCCGTGAAAACGATTCTGCCTATGTCGAACTGTCTACGTTGAGAATGCAGCAGATGCAAGCGGCATACAACTATAGCAGTAAGGAAACAGAGGCGCTTGTGGCTAAAAGCAAGGAGGCAGAAGCCACAACACGATTAAAAACGGTTGTGCTCTCATTCCTCGTGTTGTTGTCTGTGTTGGCGTTGCTTTTTTTGAGAGAAAGACACAAGAAATCAATGGAGCGCATACGAAGAATGCTACAGATACAACAGTTGGAGGCAGAGAACGAATCAAAAAGAAACAACCTTCTTGCACTCGAACAAGGAAAGAAAGACCTCGACATATTGATGTCTAAACAGCAATCAAAGATAAATGCTCTTATCGAAGAGAAGAAAGAATTGGTTGCAAAGCTTCAAGGAAAAGGACGTTCGTCTGCCGATTCGTCCGATGGTACAGACGATCAGAACGGCTCTATAATCAGCCTACTCTGGCATATCGTTGACAAGACTCCGAGAGCCGCAACAAGAAAAGAGTGGAATCAACTGAAACTATACATAGAGGAGTTCTATCCGCAGACTTTTGCTTTGAAATCTGTAGTTAGCCCATTCGAATTTGATGTGATGATCCTTGTCAGATTAGGTTTTAAGCCGTCCGAAATAGCTGTGCTTACAGACAGTTCTTTGCCGAATGTATCTAATGCACGCAAAAGAATGCATGAAAAACTGACAAAATCGAAGGGTTCTGCCAAGGATTTCGATAAGTATATTAAGACACTGATATAGAATTTGTTATAATCTATCAAACTATTAATTTAATGAAGTTTTGTGAAGTATTGTGAACTTTTTTGTTAAGCAATAAAAGTCGTTTTTTAATGAATGTCGGGCTAATTGTGTTACATTTGCAGCGAACAAAATTATTTATGCTTATGAGAATACCAAATCTAATTAACCTTTTTGTGTTTGCGCTGATGTCGTATAGTCTTGATGTTTCTGCGCAGACAGATACTGTGAAAGTGTTTGTCGGCGGTGAGGTGTTCGATGGAGATGCAAATGGCGAACGTGTGGCATGGGCTACGGTCCGGCTGCGGTCGGCTGCAGACAGCACGCAGACATACAGCACTGCGACAGACCAGAATGGTGTGTTTCGGCTTGAGGATATTATCAAGGGCAAGTATAATATGGAGGTGTCTTGTGTAGGCTATGAAACCGAGTCAAGGACAGTCATGGTCGGTAATGACACCATACTTCCGTCATTCGTATTGAAGGAGTCTGCGCACATGCTTAATGAGGTGCTCGTTAATGCTAAATACACAAAGATGAACCATAAGGGCGGTTATGTGGTGCAAGTGAAGGGTAATCCGCTGGCAAAGGTCAGCTCAACAGAGAACTTTTTGAGCACTATTCGTGGCATATCTATATCTGACGATATACGTGTGTTCGGCAAGCAGGGAGTGATAATTGTGCTCAACGACCGTGTGATAAGCTACAAGCAGCTTAAAGAGATACCGACTTCAATGATAGAGCGTATAGAACTTGAACAGCAGGCTCCGTCGGAGTATGTGAGTGGTGGCGTTAAGCCGCCGCTTCTGCGTGTGGTCTTGCGCAATGAACCTGGTCTGTTAGGGTCAGTAGGGCTTTCGTCATGGTATTGTATGGATGAGAGTTGGGCGTTGACGGAGACCGCAAACGCTCTGCTTTCGTTGGGCAAATTCAGTCTGCTCAACAACTTCAGTAACACAAACGGATTCTGGAGGGACGGAATCAAACAGGATGTCTTCTATGCCGACCACGAAACACATCAAAATGCAGAATCGCGTCAAAAGCTGAAGCGTTCGCTGCAAAACGACTTGAATATGCGTTATAGTTTCACGCCATACGACCATATTGATGTCAATGCCTCGTATTCTACGCAAAAAGAAAGCGGCAAACTTCTGAACACGGGGGATGTTGCGTTGTTCAACGAGCATGGGCATGACTCCAACTACGGCAACGGAGTAAGCGTGAAGATGGTGAAGGGATTGAAGAAGGACGGTGTGAGCAAGGTGTCGGTGAAGGGTTCTTACTCCGAATCGCATTTCAAGGAAGACCGTAAGTACGATGCCTTCTCGTCCGGCGTACAGTTGATGGACATCGACAATGGCAGATACAATGCCGACATCAGCACAATACTTACATACGCTATCGGCAGGAGTCATTCGCTGAAGGCGGGCGTGAACTATAATAGGATATCGGAACTGAACAGCTATAAAAACCTTGGTGGAAACACTGTTAAGTTTATGGACGACACTGACAACAGGCTCTCCGTGGCGCAGACACACGGAATGGTGGAGTATGAGAACACTATAGCTGGCAAGTATTATCTGAAGGCGGAGATGAACTTCGACCATTACAAACTGGGCTACGATGACCATCTTGCCGGTGCACGTATTGCGAATGTCAGCAACGGACTATATGGCAGCGTGTCGGGTTACATTCCGTTCAATCAGGAAAAGCAGCGCTATCTGAACATGTCGGCGATATACACATTCTCTTACCCTAACTACGGCTACTATTCGCCTGTCGTAGTGTATCAGAACGACAAACTGTACAACAAAGGCAACCCCGACCTTGATGTCGAGAAGCTGTATATCTTCGAATTAGCATATTCTGCCAACCCCCATCTCAGCATTAATTACAGCTTCTCCCATCGTACCAACTTCGTGAGTGTGTTCATGCATCAGGACGCAACCGATCCGACGGTATATTATACCTGTCCGGAAAATGCAGGACACGAGAACGTACACAGCTTGGTGCTCAGCTATCGTGTGAATCCGTTCAGAATATGGACTGTAAATGCCATGCTGGTCGGTGAGTACAAGAATACACATACACCAAACAAGCGTTTTAATGCGGCTACGGCTTTTCTGAGTGTGCACAGCTATGCTCGTCTGACAAACAACACGGGGCTGAAATTGAGGTTCGATTATAAAGCTCCGAGCAAGTCTGTAAACGTAAAGAAATCTGGAAATTACGTTCTTAGCTTAGGAGCATACGCCTCGTTCTGCAAGAATCATCTTAACATGGACCTTACGGGCTACAGGGCTTTGTGTAACAAAGTGGTGACGACAACGTCAGGAGACGGTTGGCGCATGGAGCGACGCAACAGATATTCTGAATTCAGAATAGCCTATAACCTAAGCTGGAACTTCAACTTCGGCAAAAAGATAAACGGCAGACGTGTGGAGAGTGTAAGCACAAGTGCAAAGGAACGGCCTACACTATAGAGTAGGCGAAAAAATCTACCATATCTTCCAGAAATGCCGTAAGCTGCACATTATGAGCATGATAAAGGCTGGGAGATAGGCTTGGAAACGAAATATCTTCCAGCCTATCTTTCAGCCTTTGCTGAAAATCATATTTTTTGTGTTGCCTTTTTTGTAATAATTTCAACAATTTTATCATTATACTCTTTCAACAAATCTACGACATTTAAGATATAATACTTTTGATTTGCTGAATGAACCTTGTGTATTTCTACAAAAGAAACAATATCGTTTTTTATTGTCATAGACTGATTTGTTTTACCTTCATTCATTATCATATCTAATTGTTCATTCCAATTATCAAAAAACAAATACATTCCTTGTTTAGGGAACAAAACTGTAGATAAATCACAATTGTCACTAAATGTTACATCATGTAATATAGCATCCTCAAAAGATACATTTAGCATTTTATTTTGTTTAGCATATCCGAACTCCTTTTTTAATGATTCTGTAGGAAATCCTCCTCTAAACCATACATTATCTAAATTACCGATGAACTCACAATTTTCAAAATTTGAAGCTTGAAAATCCACATCATAAAAATCACAATTTATAAATTTGCAATCTCTAAATTGTGGCTTTATAAATGCACCAAATTTGACTTTTTTAAAAGTACAATTGATATAGCATGAAGAATCGTATCCTATAATTGTGTTTTTGAAATTTATATCTTCAAACAAGCAACTATAAAATTCATTTCCATGTTCTGCCAATGCTCTAAAAATTGTTTTATAAAATATTGAATTTATAAATATTCTGTTTTCT
>ENA-UOJH01000913-UOJH01000913.1-human-gut-metagenome-genome-assembly--contig:-C148-NODE-913-length-24598-cov-5.847248_pt1 | contig 24598 bp, 20 predicted proteins | sample MGYA00242345_ERZ723892 | MGnify/ENA metagenome assembly ERZ723892 | reverse complement strand
CCCACTTTTCAATCTTCTGAATCTCGTGTGATGTACGGAAACCATCAAAGAAGTTGATGAATGGAACCTTGCCATCAATAGCTGCAAGATGTGCAACTGGGCTTAAGTCCATAACTTCCTGTGGGTTTGTCTCAGCAAGCATAGCAAAACCTGTCTGACGACATGCATAAACATCACTATGATCACCGAAAATGTTAAGTGACTGTGTAGCAACTGTACGAGCTGATACATCAAATACACAAGGAAGCTGTTCAGCAGCAATCTTATACATATTAGGAATCATAAGTAAAAGACCCTGTGAAGCTGTGAATGTTGTTGTAAGAGCACCTGCTGCAAGTGAACCATGTACTGTACCAGCAGCACCTGCTTCAGACTGCATCTCTGTTACCTTTACTGTGTTACCAAAAATATTCTTTCTTCCTGCTGCTGACCACTGGTCAACAACATCCGCCATTGGGCTGGAAGGAGTGATAGGATAGATACCAGCTACTTCTGTAAATGCATACGCAACATGAGCAGCGGCTGTATTACCATCCATTGACTGTTTTTCTCTAGCCATTGTTATATAACCTCCTAAATCGAAATATGAGATAATAATCTCTCTATATATGTATATTAGTATTATTCGACAAAAAAGTAAAGCCATTATCTAAAATCTATTGTACCTATTTTTGTAATATTTGATTATTCAGAATGCAAAAGTATTTTTACTATATTATTAAAATATATCCCAAAAAAATCTTTTTAAAAATTTAATATTTTTTCAAAAAAGTGTTAATTTTTTCTATAAAAAGGAATATAATGCTCTAGTTAGAATAATAAGTCAGGAGATAACACCTATGATTACAAAAGAACTTAAGAACAAAAAGCTTATAATAGTAATTACTTCTGTTGTAGTTGTACTATTGCTTCTTGTAATTTTATTTTTTTCCTTATTTAACATCAATATCATTGTAAATGGAAAAGAGAACGAAACAATAGAATATGGTGATACATATACAGAGGAAGGAGCTTCAGCTTCGTATAATACACTTTCTTTTAAGAATAAATCTGTTGATGTATCAATAAGCGGCGAAGTAGACTGCTCTAAACTCGGAACATACCATATACATTACAAAGCTAAGAAAGGCTTTCTTTCATCGACTAAGACAAGAGAAGTTAAAGTCGTTGATACAGCTGCTCCCGTGATAGAACTTAACACAGTTGAGGGATATTACCCTAAGACAGGTGAAGCTTATAAGGAAGAAGGTTTTACAGCCACTGACAATTATGATGGTGATATTACCGATAAGGTTACACGCCACGAAAAGGACAATGTCGTTACTTACACTGTCAGCGACTCCTCTGGCAATAAGACAACTGTTACAAGAACTGTTGAATTTAATGACGGAATTGCTCCTTCACTCACACTCAATGGTGACAGCCATGTAACAATTAAAGCCGGAACTAAATACAAAGATACCGGTGCTGCTGCCACAGATTCCCACGGCAATGACATTTCGGACAGCATAATAGTATCTGGTGAAGTCAAGAATTACCGTTCTGGTGACTATACTTTAACTTATACAGCTACTGACAAATTTGGCAACACCAACTCAATTGGCAGAACTGTAACTGTTGAAGCCGTAAAGCAGGCTGACTCTGCCGCTGTCAATCCCGGTTCAAAGGTTGTATACCTTACATTCGACGATGGTCCTGGTGCTTACACACAGCAGCTTCTTGACGTGCTTGCCAAATATAACATAAAAGTTACATTTTTCGTAACCAATGTAAACAGCGGATATCAGAATATGATTGCGAAGGAAGCCGCTGCAGGACATACAGTTGCAATACACAGTGCTTCCCATAATTACCAGCAGATCTATTCAAGTGTTGGTGCTTATTTTGATGATTTGAACGAAATGTCAGATATTATATATTCGCAGACTGGAAGCCGTCCAACATTAGTACGTTTCCCAGGTGGAAGTTCTAATTCTGTCAGCAAGAAATACTGCAAAGGAATTATGACTGAGCTTGCAAAAGATGTTACTGACCAAGGTTATAAATACTATGACTGGAACGTATCAAGCGGCGATGCCGGTGGAACAACAAGCACAAGTGAGGTATACCAGAATGTAATCAATGGTATCCAGAGCCATAATGTATCCGTTGTATTACAGCACGATATTAAGAGCTTCAGCGTTGATGCAGTTGAGAGCATAATCCAGTGGGGACTTGCTAACGGATACACATTCCTTCCTTTGACAACATCAAGCCCTGATGTACACCACGGAATTAATAATTAATGAGCAGCAATCAATAATATGAACCCAAAATAATATCAATCAGTATTTAATATTAGAACAAAAAACTATGTATTACATCAGTCTTATCCAATCCTGATGTAATACATAATTTTTTTATTTTATATCTTTCCTTATTTCACTGCCTGTTAAGAGCTGCAAGATAGCCGACAGCTGATAGTGCCGCCACATTTCCTTCCCCTGCCGCTTTAACATACTGATAAGGTACTCCTGTTATATCACCAGCCGCATATAAACCTTTTATATTAGACGCCATACTTTTATCTGTAATTACTTTGTTATCTTCTATCTTAATTCCTGGAACTAACTGGGCTGGCTTCATCGACTCCCTTAATACAAATATTCCGTCTGCCGCAAGTTCTCTGTCCTCCATAATAAGAACCATTTTATCCTCCCTACGCTCAATTGACAGCGGTTTTCCTTTAATAATATCAATATTATCTTTTAATGAATCTTTGCCTGCCTGTAATGTATTTATATCTTTATCCTTATTATAAAGAGGCATATAATACACCTTCTTAGCCGTCTGTGCAAGAAACTCTGCTTCGCTTAAAGCCTCCTCATTAAATCCTATAACTATCGCTTCTCTTTCTTTATATAAAGCGGCATCACAGGTAGCACAATAGCTTACACCACGTCCAAGATTTTCATATTCACCTGCATATGGCTTTGTAACATCTACACCTGTTGCAAGTATAACTGTAAGTGCCTCATAATTATTCTTTTTGCCCTGTATATGAAAATATTTTCCCATTGCATACACTGCATTCACCATATCTTCTGTTATATCTATTGAAAGACTTTTAAGGTGATTGTTAAATGCCTGTGACAGTTCCTTACCTGTAATATCAATAAAACCAGGATAATTCTTTATTATATGTGCCTTTGACACTTTATCACTAATCTTGTTATTACCTATAAGGAGTATTTTCCTGCCTCTTATCTTAGCAGTTATTGCCGCTGACACACCCGCTGGACCTGTTCCTATTATAGCTATATCATATCTTTCCATATCTTAATCCCTTTCCTGCCTTTTATGTTTAATTATATTATTATTAACAAAATGCTTAATATACCAAACATTACTTAATCGTTTTGTCTTTTAATATATTATAGACATACTAACGCATATTATAATAATTGTAAAATCAAAAAAGATGCAGACACATTTTATTGATATCGCACTGCCACTTAACAGCAGTCATATCCAAAATGTATCTACATCTTTATGGGTAATATTAAATCAAATTTATTGGGAATTAGTCATCTTCGCCCTGAAGTGCATCGTATCCTGTTTCACCTGTACGAACCTTTACTACATTTTCCACATCATATACGAATATCTTACCATCACCGATATGACCTGTGTAAAGTACCTTTCTTGCGGCATTGATAACATCCATTACAGGAACTTTGGAAATAACCATTTCAACCTGTACCTTAGGAAGAAGCTGCATTTCCATCTGAACTCCACGGTAATACTCTGGAGCACCCTTCTGAGCGCCACAGCCAAGTACCTGCGTAACTGTCATACCAGTTACTCCGATGTCGTTCATAGCCTTCTTTAACTTTTCGAAACGCTCCTGCTTCATAAGGATTTCTACCTTAGTAATCTTATTCTCATCTGGAATATCAGATGTCTTAATCATAGCTGGAACTGAATTTTCCATACTTTCTGAACCAACTGATACAACATCTTCATATGTTATATCTGGCATACCTGCTGTACCAAGTTCAAATCCTGCATATGCACTTGTAAGTCCGTGCTCACATATATCAAGACCCTTTATTTCCTCTTCCTCTGTAGCTCTAAGTCCAATTGTTGCCTTGATTACAAAGAATACGATTGTCATACATACAGCAGCCCATGCTGCTACTGATACAAAACCTAATAACTGAAGTCCAAGCTGTGTAAATCCGCCACCGTAGAATAAACCTTCTGCCTTAATCGCACCACTCTCAATAGCAATTGCATAACCAGGGGCTTTGCTTGTAGCAAATAAACCAACTGCGATTGTGCCCCATATACCATTCATCATATGAACAGCTACTGCACCAACCGGATCATCAATGTGAAGCTTATAATCAAGAAGCCATACACCAAATACCACCAAAAGACCTGCTACAATACCTATTACTATTGCACCTGCTGCATCTGTTACATCACAAGAAGCTGTAATAGCTACAAGTCCTGCAAGTGAAGCATTAAGACACATTGAAACATCCGGCTTACCATACTTAATCCATGTAAATACCATACAAGTTACAGTTGCAATTGCTGGTGAAACTGTTGTTGTAAGGAATACCGAACCTAAATCCTCAATTGTTGTACAAGCTGCACCATTAAATCCATACCAGCCAAACCATAATATAAATACACCAAGTGCACCAAGTGGAATACTATGTCCTGGGAAAGCATTAACCTTAACTACCTTACCATTTTCATCTTTAACAAATTTACCAATACGAGGTCCTAATATCTTAGCACCTATAATAGCTGATATACCACCAACCATATGTATACAGCAGGAACCTGCGAAATCATGGAAGCCTAACTGTGCTAACCAGCCGCCGCCCCATATCCAGTGTGCTTCAATAGGATATACAAGTGCTGATATAACACCTGAATATACACAATATGAAAGGAACTTTGTTCTCTCTGCCATAGCTCATTATAAAATAGTAGCTGTTGTTGCAAAGAATACTAAATTAAATACGAAACTTGAAAAATTGAAATTATCATATGCTGTAAAAATATCAAATCCAGGTTTTCCAATAAAACCTAATAAATCTTCACCTAATAATAAACTGAAACCTATTACTATGAATACTACTGTTCCTATACAGAAGTCCATAAGGTTCTTCATAATAATGTTACCTGCGTTCTTAGCTCTGGTAAAACCAGTCTCAACCATTGCAAATCCTGCCTGCATCCAGAATACTAATGCAGCACCTATAAGAAACCATATACCAAATGTCTGGTCGCTTATCAAGCTAGTTAATTCTTCTATTGCCATATTCGTTTCCTCCCTGTTCGCGCCGGCACATAATATTTATTTATGTACCCTTGACAAATACTTTTTATTGTGGTTGATGAAGTTGATCAGGTTTCATCTGGTATCATAACAGTTGTTACTAAACGGCTGCTTTATTCCTATAGTTAAATAAAACAAAAAAAGACGTGTAACCATATATAATGGATACACGCCTTTGTGCAATCAACTGTTTGATTTATGTGTTTAATTATACATATCTTTCCAAATAAGTATTGAAAAAATCGGACATATTATTGACTTTTTTAATATTTGTTTTATTATTATTTTATAAATGTAATCAAATATACTACTTATCAACATTATTTTAATGTCTATAATATCAGAAGTGAAATGACTTTGACACTGATATTATAATAATACCAATTAATGCAATTATAAAATCAGGAGGGTACTTATGAAAGAACATTTACACCAGCCATTAAAATATAATCCAGCAATATATAACAGCTCAGATGGTAAACAGCACATCAATTACAAATATATAACCATGCCACAGACTATGCTTGTATACGCCATAGACAACACCACCGGCTCTGCAAGTAGGAAAGTATCCACTCTTATTCCATGCTCTAGTGCAGAATGGATAATAGGATATAATAAGAATAACAGCCGTTCTTCCTTCTACTGTATTGGACCAGTAAGCAGACGTTTTGACTATACTTTTGGAGAGTTTGATTATTATTTTGGAATTCGTTTTGCGGATAAGGGCTGTTATTTTGCACCATCCGTTGATGACAGCGTGCTTCCAGCTTCAATTGCCAATCAGGTATTTGAATACGAACCTGCCACAGAGTCTTTTGAATACAGACTTATATCTGAATTAATCCAAGCCGAAGATTTTGACGGACAGCTTGAAGCTTTAATATGTTTCCTTAATGACAGCAAAAAATATATAGCTGTCCCTGACAATATCATACATATGGCTAATGAGATAAAGAAAGCTTCCGGCAATATTCATATATCTGATTTATCCGAAATGTCAGGGTACTCTGAACGGCACATTAACAGATTATTCAAATCGGCATATGGTGCAGGTCCTAAAGATTACTGCAAGAATATCAGATTTCAGAAAATCATATCTGATATTATAAATGACCCATACAAAGAAAACAGCGATTATATTGCCAATGCCGGATATTCTGACCAGGCACATTTCCAGAGGGAATTCAAGGCTTACACAGGCATTACACCTAGAACTTTTATTAAGGAATTAACCGCATAATATATTATATAACTATACTGTCAATTAAATTACCTGACTGAATTTTTCAGAGTTATAAAATATGCGTGGTGCTTACCGCCATCCAGACGATAAGCACCACGCATATTTATTTCTACACAAAATCAGACATAACTGTATTGCTTATATCTATGCCTCTGTCTGTAAGCGCTATTCTTGTACCATTCTGCCACAAAAGACCTTTTGCTATATTATCTTTTATCTGCTCTTTATATACACTGTATATATCTTTTCCAAATATATCTTTAAAATCGCATATATCAATCCCAGCAGACTTTCTTAAACCAAGAAACATATATTCAGCCATCTCATCTTCCAGCGTGAGAACCTCTATATTTTCTTTAAGGTCCTGACAGTTATTCTTTATTTCTAAAGAATTCTTAAGAGTCTCTTGGATATTCTTTATATTTTCCACAATACACTCTTTATTGCTTTCTTTATTATCAGCATATTCCACACATAATGCCTTAATATAATTATTAATATCGCTGATGTTAGTATACCTTTTATGATTACATAATGAAGCTGCACCAATTCCAAAACCGATATAATCGGTTCTATCCCAATATTTAAGATTATGCTTACATTCATAACCTGCCTTGGCATAATTGGATATTTCGTATCTTTCATAACCTGCCTGACCTAATATCTCTTTAGTAAGTGCATACATTTTCCTGTCATCATCATCATCAGGAATATCCGGATAATTGTCTATGTTATCATACAGCCTTGTGCCTTCTTCTATTATAAGACTGTATACAGATATATGCTCTGTATTAAGTGATACAGCCTCCTTTAGCACTCTGGTAAAGCTTTCTATGGTCTGACCCGGAAGTGCTGACATAAGGTCTATATTGATATTAGTAAAGCCTGCATTCCTTGCTATGGCAAGGCTGTTCTTAAACTGTTCAAATGTATGAATTCTTCCAAGCATACGAAGCTCTTTATCATCAGTGCTCTGCAATCCAAAGCTTATTCTGTTAATCCCAGCTTCCCTGTAAATGTATGCTTTTTCACTATTTATTGTACCTGGATTACATTCTATTGTTATCTCTGCATTGCCATCAACACGATATCTTTGCTTTACAGCCTCTAATATATCTTTAATATATTCAGCATTTATTGCTGACGGAGTTCCACCACCGATAAATATTGAAGTTACATTTTTATCAAGACCAGCCTCACTTAATGCTATCTCATTAATTAAAGCTTTAACATAACTGCTTTTCGTCTTATCATCTGCTGGTGCAGATAAGAAATCACAATATATACATTTTTGCATACAAAAGGGGATATGTATATATATCCCCAGTTCGTTATTATTCTTCATCTAACTTTAATACACTCATAAATGCTTTCTGTGGTATCTCTACGTTACCAATCTGACGCATTCTCTTCTTTCCTTCCTTCTGCTTTTCAAGAAGCTTCTTCTTACGGGAAATATCTCCACCGTAACACTTGGCAAGTACATCCTTACGAAGTGCCTTAACAGTTTCCCTTGCTATAACCCTGCTTCCGATAGCCGCCTGAATAGGAATCTCAAACTGCTGTCTAGGAATTTCCTGCTTAAGCTTCTCGCACATCTTTCTTCCACGTTCCTCCGCACTTCCTGCAAATACAATAAATGAAAGTGCATCCACTTCTTCCTTGTTGATAAGAATATCAAGCTTAACAAGGTTAGACCTCTCATATCCCTTCATTTCATAGTCAAATGAAGCGTAACCTCTTGAGCGTGACTTTAACGCATCAAAGAAGTCATATATTATCTCATTAAGCGGAAGGTCATACTTAAGCAGTGCTCTTGTCTGTTCTATATATTCCATACCGTTGTATACACCACGGCGTTCCTGGCAAAGTTTCATAATAGGTCCAACAAATTCGGTTGTAACCATAATCTCAGCACTTACCATAGGTTCTTCCATATAGTCTATCTCTGATGGATCAGGCATATTAGACGGATTAGTAAGGTCTATAACTTCACCATTAGTCTTATGGACTTTATATATAACACCCGGTGCTGTTGTTACAAGGTCAAGGTTATATTCTCTTTCAAGTCTTTCCTGTATAATCTCAAGATGTAAAAGTCCTAAGAAACCACATCTGAAACCAAAGCCAAGTGCTATAGATGTCTCTGGCTCAAACTGGAGAGAAGCATCATTAAGCTGAAGCTTCTCCAATGCTTCTCTTAAATCCTGATATTTTGCACCGTCCGCCGGATACAGACCACAGTATACCATAGGATTGACCTTCTTATAACCAGGAAGCGGTTCTGCTACTGGTCTGTCATTATCTGTAACAGTGTCACCAACTCTTGTATCCTGAACATTTTTGATACTTGCTGTAATATATCCAACCATACCTGCACTTAATTCATCGCAAGGTATGAACTGACCAGCTCCGAAGTAACCTACCTCAACTACTTCTTCTACTGCTCCGGTTGCCATCATTCTTATCTTAGTACCCTTCTTTACAGTACCCTCTACTATTCTTACAAATATAATAACACCCTTATACGCATCATATAACGAGTCAAATATAAGTGCAGATAAAGGATTAGCTGCATCACCTGTAGGTGCTGGAATTTTCTTTACTATCTGTTCAAGAACTTCCTCAATATTAATACCATTTTTTGCTGAAATTAACGGAGCGTCCTGAGCCTCTATTCCAATAATATCCTCAATCTCATCTTTGACTCTGTCTGGTTCTGCACTTGGAAGATCAATCTTATTAATAACAGGAAATACCTCTAAGTCGTGGTCAAGTGCAAGGTATACATTGGCAAGTGTCTGTGCCTCTATGCCCTGTGCCGCATCTACTACAAGTACAGCACCATCACAAGCCGCAAGTGCCCTTGATACCTCATAGTTAAAGTCAACGTGACCCGGAGTATCAATAAGATTGAATATATATTCTTCGCCGTCCTGAGCCCTGTATACAGTTCTTACTGTCTGCGACTTTATTGTAATTCCCCTCTCCCTCTCAATATCCATATTATCAAGAACCTGCTCCTGCATTTCCCTGCTTGTAAGAAGTCCTGTCTTTTCTATAATTCTGTCGGCAAGAGTTGACTTGCCGTGGTCAATATGTGCTATAATACAAAAATTTCTTATGTTCTTCTGATTAATTACTGCCATTCGTATAACCTGCCTGTTCTAAGTATTTCATAATTCCATCAGCTATAAGCTTAGCTGTATTGTCTATATCTGTTGTTACAAGTTTATTATCCTTACTGCTGTACATATTGCCTAACTCTATTATACAGCTCGCTACTTTGCTGTGCTGGTTCAGGTAATAATCTTTGCTCTTATTATCAGGAGTACCCGTATTCACTCCCGATAAGCTTACATCTACTCCATTTAACTCTTCCATAATATCACTCGCAAGGCTTTTAGAGTTAGATGGGGAAGAGGTATGAATCCACGCACTTATTCCCTTACTGCTTCCTGACTTATCAGTAATATCCCTATGAAATGACACAAGTGCCGCTGCTTTGGCGTTATTGCATATCTCTATACGCTTGGTATAATCCACCGATGTATCAGTTGTTCTTGTCATAACAACTGTAACGCCAGCACTTTCAAGCTCATTCTTAACGCTGTCAGCTAAAGATAACATCTGTGTCTTTTCATAGTTAGTTCCGTCGTACTGTCCTGTATCACTTCCACCGTGAGGAGCATCTATACACACTATTGCCTTAGACGACCAGTTAATTGTCTTATTATTACTTTCTTTGTTATTATCCTCATTGTTCTGCAAAAGCCCATCATCAGTTACCTCATCTGATGTTGTCTTTCCTATATTCATAATTGACCTTATAGAAGCTCCACAGTCAATATATAACATTACGGCAAATATTAATATAGCTGCTAATGAAGCCACTCCGAATATTCTGTCCCACTTAAATGATGTATTATTCTTATTATTCATTATTATCTCTCCAATCCATACCTTTCTATTTTCTTAGAATACAAGCGGATTGTCAAGTAAAATGTTTAACAGCTTCTCACCATTTCTCTTTTTAATCTCTTTATAATCTTCTTTTCAAGTCTTGATATATATGACTGCGATATTCCAAGCATATCAGCGACCTCTTTTTGTGTCTTTTCCTCTCCATCTTTATCACTAAGACCATATCTTAAATCGACTATAATTCTCTCCCTCTCAGACAAATTGCCAATCGCCCTCTTTAATGCTTTCATCTCAACCTCATTTTCAAGGTCTTTATAACACACATCATCTTCAGTTCCAAGAATATCAGATAACAAAAGTTCATTGCCATCCCAGTCAACATTGAGTGGTTCATCAATTGACACCTCTGCTTTTACCTTGCTATTTCTTCTAAGATACATAAGAATTTCATTCTCTATACATCTTGAAGCATAAGTTGCAAGCTTTATATTCTTATCCCTGTCATATGAATTAATTGCCTTTATAAGACCTATTGTGCCAATTGATATAAGGTCCTCTACTCCAACACCTGTATTATCAAATTTCTTGGCTATGTATACAACAAGTCTTAAGTTATGTTCTATAAACATTGCCAGCACATTTTTCTCCTCCTCAATATCAAGCGGTGCTGGCAGCACCTCTGTACCTCCTATATAATGAACTTCTCTTGTCCCCATCATATAAAAATTCTTAATAGAAGGTACCACCTTAAGCTGAAAACGATCTGCAACTGCCACTTTAATCACTATCTTACTCCTCTTTTCTACGGTGCTTTCTTTTGTCTTTACAGGAATACGAAAGCACCGCCGACATACCCTGTTTATTATTGCATCATATGTCCCGTGACGCTTTTGGGGGTGCATATGATGAGCATCTTTGTGCTCATTATTGCATCATATGTCCATTAATAAGTGCCTGATATTCCCCTGCCTGTGATACGCATACCTCTGACAATCCTATAAGCACATTTTTATAAGCTTTCGTCTTAACATCATTGGATATGTATATGTAATCTGCTGTAATTACCTCTATCATTCCTGTGTCCATACCTACACTCCTGTATGGAATAAGATGATATCTTATTCTGCTGTAATCATTTATCTTAGAAAGAACCTTGTCAAAACATTTCTTATCCATAACATTTACTGGTTTATTACAATAATAATCACTAAGCTGGTTTCCAGTGTCTATCATTCCCTTTAATGTAATACGTTCGTCCCCAATAACCACTGTTACTACATATATCTGCATTTTTCTATTGAGCTTCTCTTTGCTTCGTACCAGTATGATGAGCATAAGATACGCCACGACTGCATATATAACCAACTGCCTGTTGTTTATCATTATATTCTTTATTACAAAGCCAACATATGTATAGTACACGAGTAAATGTATCGCACCGCCAAGAAATACTGCTATGCCAATCATTACCGCTACGCCTTTTAACAAGTCCTTTATATAACTCCTTATAGCAAACCAATTAATCTTTCCTGAACTTCCCTTGATAATATTTAATGGACTATTAATTATCATAAGCATTAATCCAGTGATGATTAAATATGTGCACCAATTAACGAAAAGCCTATATTCATCCGGAATACATATTGCAATGACTGACCATATTGCCCCCAAAGTGGAAGAAAGCAGCAGACGGGGCAGTGATGTATGATAATGCATTATTTTGTTTACCATAACCATAACAATCAAATCCATACAATAATTAATTCCAAATAATACATCAATGTATATTACAATTCACTCTCACCTCCATTGCACAATCAGGTATACCCTGCATAATAGTTTACAGAAAATGCTTTCCTGCAACGAAAATAAGTATACATAACTTAATATGCAAAATTTGTCAAAAGCACAGAGTCACATTAATTTTCTAATATAATTCGCTATGAAATAAAAAAGAATGTGTGAAACACATTCTCGCACCGAGCACGGTCGCTTGCGACAAAATACATCTTCGTGCGAGTGTGCATCATCGGCATATAGTGCCTTTTATGTAATAGGGGATTCTATTGGAATTTCCTATTACATAAAAAAGGAACGCCGAAGCGTTCCTTAATATCAATATTTCATTAACAATAATATAAGCCCAATAAGTATATGAACCGACAACCTATCTGTCAGATTAAATGATTATATTAATTACTTTCTGTTCTTCTGAAGGAAAGTAGGTATTGTAATACCATTAGACTTCACATTGCTTGTAACAGGGGCTGGCTGCTTAAGTCCTGGAAGTGGTGTCTGAGACTGTGCACCTGTCATACCGCCTGCTGGCTGAACTGGTGTCTGTGGAGCCTGATATGTATATGCTGGCTTTACTGCTGGTTTAACAGTCTGTCCAACTCCCTGTGTTGCCTGTGCCTTAGGTGAGAACTTCGCCATTGCAGTATTGACATTCACATCTTCAATACCTGTAGCAATTACAGTTATTGTTACGCTGTCTGTAGCTGTCTCATCATATATAGCACCAAAGATGATATTGGCATTATCACCTGCAAGTTCCTGAACATAGCTTGCAGCCTCATCTGCTTCAACAAGGCTCATATCACCAGATACGTTGATAATAACGTGTGTAGCACCCTCGATTGTTGTCTCAAGAAGTGGGCTTGTAACAGCCTGCTTAACAGCTTCAATAGCCTTATCATCACCTGTAGCATTACCGATACCGATATGTGCGATACCCTTGTCTGACATAACTGTCTTAACATCTGCAAAGTCAAGGTTGATAAGACCTGGTACATTAATAAGGTCTGTAATACCCTGTACTGCCTGCTGTAATACCTCATCAGCCTTCTTTAAGGCATCTGGCATAGTTGTTCTTCTGTCTACTATCTGAAGAAGCTTGTCATTAGGAATTACAATAAGTGTATCCACGTTCTCCTTAAGCTTCTCAATACCCGATTCTGCATTAGTCATTCTTGTTCTTGCCTCAAATCTGAAAGGCTTAGTAACAACACCAACTGTAAGGATACCCATCTGTTTAGAAATCTTAGCAACAACCGGAGCTGCACCTGTACCAGTTCCGCCGCCCATTCCGCAAGTAACGAATACCATATCCGCACCTTTGATAGCTTCTGTTAATTCTTCAACATTCTCTTCTGCTGCCTTCTCACCAATCTCAGGCTGGGCTCCTGCACCAAGTCCCTTAGTAAGCTTCTCACCTATCTGAATAGCTGTTGGAGCTTTACAGAACTGTAATGCCTGGCTATCTGTATTAATACCAATAAATTCTACCCCGCTTATATTCTCATCTATCATTCTATTAACAGCATTATTACCTGCTCCACCTACGCCGATGACTATAATTCTTGCTGATGAATCTGATTCGTTAATTATTTCTACCAAGGTTGTTGCCTCCTTTAATCAATCCTTATACATTTATCTATAATGATATAATTTTTCGCAATAAATATCAACTGATTTTTTCATTTTATTTCACTAAAAATTGAACTTTAAAGCGTACAATTCTGAATATTTACACATCATTTTAGTTTGTTTTAATTATATTCATCTTTTTTGAATATTATAGACGAACTGTCTTTTGTATAATCCTGCATATACAAAGAACCTTTAAGCCCTGCAAATTTGGTTTCCATCTGTTTTAACTCAAAAAGCTTGTCCGTATAATCATCACTCTTTCCAAGGTATACCTTAACCTCGTCTATATACAATATTACATTGTCCGATGAGTCAAAATATACTTTTGAAACATCAAGATTATACTTATCAAAGCTCTGTGTCAGATCAAGTATGTGCCTGAACACTTCATCATCTCCGACTTCAAGCTTGGAATCAAGCACTATTGAATTAAACTTAAGACCTATTATCTCAGGAACTTTTTCAAAAGTTTCTGTTGAACTTTCAACAACAATACCGTCTTTGTCAAAATACATATTACAGCCCATATAACGTATATAACCAATAACTGCCTTTTCATAGACTGTTATGTACATACCTCTTGGCCACTGTATTTCAACATCATATTTCTGAATGAAAGGTATTGTCTTTTTCTTATTGCCAAACAGTGTATACAATACAGTGTTTGGTGTGTCATTTCCAAATATTCTGTTTGTCATTTCTTCATTAGAATAATGGGAATTACCCACATATGTTATCTTATCAGTTCTAAATCCAAAATAGACAGCCGCACACGCAGCTATCAGGGCTGCCACAATAGTAGATATTATGAACAGCCTTTTTTTCTTTCTCGCCTTTGCCATAACTATCTCTCTAACCTAATCTGACTACTTATATTAAACACAATTCCTAACTCTGCCAGCAGGAACAGACTCGCCGTGCCTCCATAGCTTATAAATGGAAGTGTTACGCCTGTATTAGGAAATACATTGGTTACAACGGCAATATTAACTATTACCTGAATTGCTATATGGGCGAATATTCCAACTGCAAGAAGTGAACCGAACAAATCTGGTGAGTTCTGTGATATATATATAATTCTCCAGAGCATTATTATAAAAAGCATAATAACGCACGCAGCACCAAACAGTCCTAACTCCTCACATATTATTGAAAATATCATATCATTCTGCGACTCTGGTATGAAGCCTAACTTCTGCATACTCTTTCCAAGTCCCTTACCAAAAAGTCCGCCAGAACCTATGGCATAAAGCCCCTGCATAGTCTGATAGCCTTTTCCGTCTATGTACTTTTCAGGGTCTACCCATACTAAAAGTCTTGTAAAACGGAACTTCTTAAACTGGACTCCATTTTCAACAGCCTGCTTAAGCCACTGCCTGCCTGCTATATAGCCTGCCATTATAATTCCGATAATTCCGCCGTGAACCCAGTAATTAGGATATACAACAAATGTCATAACAAACACAATTCCACATACTATGATTGCACTACTTAAGTTAGATGTAATTCCAAAAAGCATAGCCGCCGGAATTACTGCACAGCCCAAAAATATTTTCGCTATCTGTGACAGTTTTTTAATCTTTGTTCCTGACGCACACATCTTAGCCGCCGCCATAATAATAACACTTATCTTAACAAGCTCTGCTGGCTGAAAGCTTATCGGACCAATATATATCCATCTTTTAGCACCGTGGCTTTCACGTCCAAATGGAATAACTGCTAACACCATTAAAAGTGATATAACAAATATCCACGGAGCGGCCTTTTTTAAAATATGGTAATCTACAAATCTTGCTATAAAAAACATACACACAAAACCTAACAGGTCAAATATAAGCTGTCTTTTAAAATAGTATTCCGGATTGCCATAATTAATCTGCGCTGTGTAAGAACTTGTACTGTATATCATTGTAAGTCCGAAACCTACAATGAATATAAGCACAAACAAAAGACTGTAATCAAAATAGAATCCATTCTTTCTTTTTCTTCTTTTCTTTGCCATAATTAAAGCTCATTGACATATTGCTTGAACATGTCACCTCTCTGTTCATAATTATCAAACATTCCCCAGCTTGCACACGCTGGTGATAATAATACTGCATCACCTTTGTCTGCGCTGGCTGCACATATATCTACTACCTCTTTTAAATCATTAGCAAATACATAGTCCTTAAATCCGTATTTATCACAGGTCTGGGCTATTTTATTAGCAGTCTGGCCTATAAGAACAAGCTTCTTTACCTTGCCCTTGAAGGCTTTTACATACATATCAAATTCAGAGCCTTTATCATAACCACCACCTATTAATATAGTTGGTCTTACCATAGCCTCAATTGCTTTTACAGAAGCTTCCGGATTAGTTCCCTTGGAATCGTTGTAATACCATACATCATTCTTGGTAGCTACATATTCTATTCTGTGTTCTACAGCCTTGAACTTCTTTACCTGCTGTACAATTATGTCATCAGGTATGCCTGCTGCCTTAGTCATTGCTATAGCAGCACATACATTTTCATAGTTATGTGTTCCAAGAAGGTTCATATCGTGTACATTAAGCATAAGCTCATCTGTGGTGCCATCCGTATATCTTATATCATCTCCCTGAACATATGCACCAATCTCAGGCTTTCTCTTGCTTGAGAACCATACAACCTTAGCTGGACACTCACTTCCAAATCTGTATAATTCTTCGTCCTCCATATTAAGGACACACACATCATCCTTTGTCTGGTTCATAGAAATGTTTTCTTTAGTCTTGGAATAACATTCCATTGTATGATGTCTGTTAAGGTGGTCTGGTGTAATGTTAAGTATCGCACTTACAACCGGATGGAACTTGTGTATTGTTTCTAACTGGAAGCTGCTTATCTCTGCTACTGTATAAGAGTCATTACTTGTATTAAGCACTTCTCCCGTATATGAATTACCTATATTTCCAACAACAAATGTCTTCTCATTATAGGCTTTCACTATCTGTCCTACCAAAGCTGTAGTTGTTGTCTTGCCATTAGTACCTGTTATGGCAATTATTCTGCCTTTATCATAATTATATGCAAGTTCTATCTCGCCCCATACTGGAACTTCTGCTTTCTTAAACTGTTCAACAATAGGACTGTCAACCGGAACGCCCGGACTTATTACAAGAAGGTCGACCTGATTAGTTATATCCTCTGGCAGCTTTCCAATAATAATCTCTGCTTTATTGCCTTTAAGTTTCTTTGATATATCTTCCCTTGAAAGCTTTTCGTTACCGTCATATATAATACAGTCTGCACCAGCTTTGTTAAGAAGGTCTATAGCACCGATTCCACTTATTCCAGTACCAACTACCATTACCTTTTTATTATTTAATTCCATAATGTTCCTCCATTACCACGCATATAATACGTTTTTTAAACAACTGTCTTTATTTTACTCTACACCTATCCATCTGTAAAGCGGATAAACACTGTTTTAACGCTTTATTAACGCATTTTCTTACTTGTTATTAAGGTACGGAAGTATATTTTCATATAACTCTCTTATGACCGGTGCTGCAATTGTACCGCCATAATATACCCCTTCTGGCTCATCAATAAGACACATAGCAATAACCTGTGGATTTTCCACACTTGAAAATCCTATAAATGAAGCGATATACTTTCCAGAACCTCTTGGAAGCTTCTGTGATGTTGCTGTCTTTCCACCTATTGAAAAGCCCTCTATATATGCATTCTTTCCACCGCCTTCCTCAACTACCTGCCTTAATATGTCCCTCATAGTATCACTTGTTGATTTGTCAATTGTGCTCTCAGTTGTAGAATAATAGAACTCATTATAAGTCTGCCCCGAACCATCACTTGTCTTAACCGCAAAATGTGGTGTAACAAGGTTACCACCATTGACAATTGCTGCCGCCGCACGAAGCATCTGGATAGGTGTTATCTGAAATGACTGTCCGAATGACATTGTTGCAAGCTCTACTTCACCAACGTTTTCTTTATTGTGGATAATCGTTGAAGCCTCACCAGCAATATCTATTCCAGTCTTAGACAAAAGTCCAAGCTTGCCGCAGTAATTATAGAAATTATCAACACCTACCCTTCTTCCCCATTCAATAAATGCAGGGTTGCAGGAATTCATAACTGTATGTGTAAAATCCTGTGTTCCATGGCCCGTTGTCTTATGACACCTTATGCGCCTGTCACCAACAAGCGTTGAACCTGAACAGGTATAGGAGTCACTTAAACTTACAACTTTGGTTTCAAGTGCTGCTGTTGCAGTTACCATTTTAAACACTGAACCTGGCTCATAAGTATCATTAATGCAGAAATTTCTCCACATATTATTAAGAAGATCCATTTTATTGCCTGAACTGCCGTCATCTTCCACCTCGTAATTAAGTACATACGGCTCATTAAGATTATATTCAGGCACGTTGACCATTGCATACAACTCTCCATTATTAGGATTCATAACTATTATTGACACCCGCTTAGCATTTTTCTTTGCAAGCGTTGTATATGCTAACTGCTGGGCATATGACTGTATATTCATATCTATGCTTATATATAAATCCTGACCTCTCTGCGGCTCTAACCTTCCCTCTTTTGCATTTTTTATCTCTGTACCCCATGCATCGGTAAGTGTAAGTATCCTGCCATTATTGCCAGCAAGATATACATCATACTTAGCCTCAAGTCCGACTATTCCCTGATTATCACTTCCTGTAAAGCCAAGCACCTTGGAAGCAAGCGTATCATAAGGATAATATCTTTTATAATCCTCATCTACCTTAACTCCATTTAAGCCAGCTTTCCTTATTATATCTCCTGTATCTTTATCAACATTGGTCTTTATAGTTTCAATTGACGATACCTTTTCAACCTTTTTTCTTACAGCTGCTTCGTCCATATCAAGATTGTCACAAAGCATTTTAATAACTTCTTCCGGCTTATCTATCTGGCTGTGAATAACGGATATTGTACACACAGTCGTATTGTCAGCAAGGACAACTCCATTAGTATCAAGAATTCTTCCGCGCATAGCCTTTATGGCTCTCTCCCTCTCGTGAAGCTCTGTTGCACGCACGCTGTAATATTCAGCCCTGACGGTCATTATATATCCAACTCTTACTGTGAGCAGTGACATTATAAGCACAAGGCTTACTATAACCACCAGAAGCTTCTTTCTATGTCTTGTTCTTACAAAATAACCATATCTCTCATCTTCATTAAGCTTAATTCTTTCTGTCACTAATACAATAACCCCGAATAAACTTACTTATTATTATGAAAGTTTATTCAGGGTTATTCTTATACTTATTATTACTTAACAGCTTAATTAGATGAAGCTGTGCCTGCTGGTATCCCATCAACTGTTAATTCATCAGGACTTGAACTTGTATCCTCATATTCGTCTGAGGCATCCTTGTATACATTCATATATGGAAGAAGCTTTTCAAGTATATTGTGTGTAAGTGTAAGCACATCTGCTGAACTTCCTGATGTTCCTGTAGTTCCATATGGCTCATCAATAACTACATATATTGCAAACTTAGGATTTTCTGCCGGTGCGTGTCCTATAAATGATATAATCCACTTGTTATCCTTTCTATCACCCTTCTGGGCTGTTCCTGTCTTACCAGCAACTGAATATCCTGTAACGCCTGCTTTCTTGGCTGTTCCTTCTTCTACTGTATTCTTAAGATATCTTCTTAAAAGCTTTGATGTTGAAGCTGTAATTGTCTGTCTTACAAGATTAGCCTTATATTCCTTTACAACTTCACCATTGGCTGATTCAATTCTCTTTACAATATGTGGCTGGTAAAGCATACCACCATTAATAATTGAACAATATGCCGCCATCATCTGCATCATATTAACATTAATAGTCTGTCCAAATGAATTACAAGCCGCATCAATAGTTGTCATACGGTCACCATATACGATACCTGTTGTCTCACCTGGAAGATCTATTCCGGTTATCTTTCCAAATCCAAACAATGACTGGTAATATGCAAATCTGCTGTTACCCATCTCAAGTGCAAGATGAATCATATACGGGTTGCAGGAATTCATAAGTGCCTGCTCAACTGTAAGTGAACCATGTGAACCTATTGTACTGAACACATGACACTTTAATTTATAATCAGCTACAGTTTCAAATCCCTTGCATACATATGTATCACCATCCTTTACAACACCTTCCTCCAAAGCTGAGGCTACCGTTACTGGTTTAAATGTTGAACCTGGCTCATAACTTTCTGATACACAATAATTAGTCCATAAAGAATACAGGTTATTTCTGTATTCTTCATCAGACATATCTTTAATCTCCTCATCTGTATACATACCAGTTAATTTTCTTGGATCATTAAGATTAAAGGTTGGATAACTAGCCATTCCAAGTATCTCACCATTAGATGGGTCTGCCACTACTACTGCTGTATTCTTTGAAGGCTTTTCTTCATTATATTCTAATATGCATTTCTCAATAATCGACTGTACATTATAATCAAGTGTTGTAACTATATTATTGCCATCAACAGCATTTTTCTGTGTCTCTGTAACCTCAAGACCTTCATCTACATAGCTGTATGTTGTTCCATTAGTACCAGTTAATTCCTCATCATATTGGCTTTCAATTCCAAGCTCACCACCATTAGTGGCACTTGCAAATCCAACAACATCACTTGCAAATGTTCCAAGAGGATATTTTCTTATATAACTGTCCTCAAACCATACACCTTTAATATTCTTTCCCTCAGTTGAATCTGCCATAAGATTTTTAAAATCTGCTATCTGATCTGTAGTAAGGTTTGATAAAAGCTTCTGATACCTGCTCTGTGAATTCTCACTCACCTTTTGCTCAAGCTCACTTCTGTTTAAATTAAAATATTTACAAAGAGCTGATAATGTAGGTTCTTTATATTCTCCGTCTGAAAGCATAAGCTTGACATCTAATATAAGATTATATACTCTCTCACTGTATGCAAGCACAGTTCCATCACCAGTTAATATCTGACCTCTCTTATAAGGTAGTTCTGTTGATGTATATGTCTGGTGATCTAACACTGCCTTCGCATATGTCTCTCCGTGTGTATAATTAATTCTGAATACCTGTCCACCTAATGCCATAAGAATTACTACTACCATTACAAGTGCAACCATTCCTTTGGTGTGAACACGTTTAAGCATAACTTTTTTTCTTCTGTACTTATTCTTTTTTAACTGTTCATCGCTTACCATAAGTACCTCTTATTATATTATTTTACCTGAATATTAATTGCTTTCAGGAACATCTTTATACTGCTTTACATATTCGCTCTCTTTAGAATCGTATGTAATAACCTGCTTCTTTTCTGGATACACCATTCCTAATTCATTAACTGCTGTATCATATATAGCATCATAATCTATGCTTGCATTAATATCTGACTCTAATACGTCATTATTCTCCTTTAATGTGCTAAGCTCGCTCTTTAACTCAGCTATCATATCTGAATTAGTCTTAGCTGCTGCCTGAACATTAAGGTACTGATAACATATAAAGAAGACAACTGCAGCAACACTCGCAACTGCAACTGTATACATAAGATTAATCTTATTATTGCGTCTTATCTGCTTCTGTCTCTGCCTTCTTATTTCTCTGTTGATTTCCTTCTGTGTCTGCTGGGATTCATCTGGGGTTTTAAGTGGTTCAGCGATATTTAATTGTCTTACCGCACTACCATATTCATACGGCACTTTGCTTACATTTCTTGAATTTCTTCTGTACTCTGCTCTACTTCTCTTTTCCACTTTACACTACCTCCCATTATACCCTTTCAAATACTCTTAACTTAGAACTCTTTGATCTGCTATTTTCATTAATCTCTTCATCTGTTGGAACTACAGGCTTTCTTGTAATCACCCTGCCCTTCGGTACTTTACCGCACACACACGCAGGAAAGCTTGGTGGACAGGTACAAGGATTCTCGTTATTCCTAAACCTTGTCTTTACTATTCTGTCTTCTAAAGAATGAAATGTTATTATACAAAGTCTTCCTTCTGGCTTAAGCCTGTCAATCATCATATCTATGGAATTCTCTAGCACTTCCAATTCTTTATTAAGTTCAATTCTTATAGCCTGATAAGTTCTCTTAGATGGATGTCCACCTGTCGCCCTTACCTTCATAGGTATAGCTGCCTTTATAATATCGTTAAGCTCAAATGTTGTCTCAATTGGCTTTTCCTGTCTTGCAGCCACTATATGCTTAGCTATATTCTTAGCAAACCTGTCCTCACCATAATCTCTTATTATTCTGTAAAGATCAAATTCGCTGTATTCATTAACAATATCTTTAGCTGTAATCTCCTGTCTTTGATCCATTCTCATATCAAGTGCTGTGTCCACATTATATGTAAACCCTCTGTCAGCCGCATCTAACTGATATGATGAAACACCCAGATCCAGCATAATTCCATCAACTTTATCTATTCCTAACTCATCAAGGACTTTGTCCATATTACAGTAATTATTTCTTACGATTGTAACCCTGTCCATATATGGTTCTAATCTCTTACTTGCTGCCTTTATGGCATCTTCGTCCTGATCTATTCCTATCAATCTTCCACCCTCGGAAAGTCTTTTAGCGATTTCGTATGAATGTCCGCCGCCGCCAAGAGTTCCGTCAACATATATGCCATCGGGTTTAATATTCAATTCATCTACCGTCTCATATAAAAGAACTGACTTATGCTTAAACTCCATACTAATCTCCTTTCCGCCTGCTATATCAGCAATTAATTATATGGTGAATCCCAGACTGTCCATATTCTCTGCGACCTCGTCCATATTGTCATCATAATTGCTTATACTGTCATTCCAGCTTTCTTTACTCCATATCTCTATCCTGCTTCCAACACCTACAAATACTACATCCTTCTGTAACGAAGCAAACTCTCTTAATACAGATGGTATAAGAATTCTTCCCTGCTTGTCTAATTCGACATCTGCTGCTCCTGCAAGAAAGAATCTTGTAAATGTTCTGGCATTCTTATTAGTAAGAGGCAGAGTCTTAAGCTTCTCCTCGAATCTCTGCCACTCTTCATTAGTGTATACAAATAAACAGTTATCAAGTCCCTTAGTGATAATAAAATTATCCCCAAGGCTTTCGCGGAACTTCGCAGGAACGATTATTCTGCCTTTGGCATCTATTGTATGTCCATATTCGCCCATAAACATAGCAATCGTTCCTCCTTTCCCCCACTTGTAACCACTTGCTACCACTTTTCTCCACTTTGAGAACAATTCTATACTGATTTTGTGCAAAATACAAGTGTTTTCCACTAATTTATAAAATTTTTTTAAACTTTTGCACTATATTATGCCCGTAAAATATACAATCATATGTATATACACATAAAAATAGTAATTTTAACACTCACACCATCTGATTGTATGTAATTAGTTGAGCTTTAGGAAAAGATATGTTAAAATACAGGTTGCGTTACTGCGTATATTTACTAAACATAAATCTGCATATGATACACATTTATGTTGGAAATGAGGAGAATATATGAAACTTGGAATAGTTGGTCTTCCTAATGTTGGAAAGAGTACACTTTTTAATTCTTTAACTAAGGCTGGAGCAGAATCAGCCAATTATCCATTCTGTACAATAGACCCTAATGTAGGAATTGTTGCCGTACCAGATGAAAGACTTGATAAGCTTGCAGCACTTTATAATTCAGCAAAGATTACACCTGCCGTTATCGAATTCGTTGATATAGCTGGTCTTGTTAAGGGTGCTTCTAAAGGTGAAGGTCTTGGTAACCAGTTCCTTGCTAATATAAGAGAAGTTGATGCAATCGTTCACGTTGTCAGATGTTTTGAGGACTCTAATATTGTTCACGTTGATGGTTCTGTCAACCCTGTAAGAGATATTGAGACAATCAACCTTGAATTAATCTTTTCTGATATGGAAGTTCTTGAAAGACGTCTTGCTAAGCAGAAGCGTGCTTCCTACAATAATAAGGACATTGCTAAAGAATGTGACCTTATCGAAAGACTTCTTAAGTTCCTTGAGGCTGGTAATCTTGCCAAGAACTTTGAATGTGAAGATGAAGACGAAGAATCATTTATGAGAGAATACAATCTTCTTACAAGCAAACCTGTTATATTCGCTGCTAATGTATCAGAAGATGACCTTGCCGATGATGGTGCTAACAATGAATATGTACAGAGTGTACGTGAATATTCTAAAAAGGATAACTGCGAAGTATTCGTTATATGTGCACAGATTGAACAGGAAATCTCAGAACTTGATGATGATGAAAAGAAAATGTTCTTAGAGGACCTTGGAATTAGTTCTTCTGGTCTTGATAAGCTTATCGCTGCAAGCTACAGAATATTAGGTCTTATAAGTTACTTAACTGCTGGTGAGACAGAGACAAGAGCCTGGACAATAACTAACGGAACTAAAGCTCCTGGTGCTGCAGGTAAAATCCACAGCGATTTCGAGAGAGGCTTTATCAAAGCAGAAGTTGTCAACTATAAGGATTTACTTGACTGTGGCTCTTATACTAAAGCCAAGGAAAAAGGTCTTGTACGTATGGAAGGGAAAGACTATGTTGTTAAAGACGGCGATGTAATATTATTCCGTTTCAACGTATAATAATATTAGTACATTAATA
>ENA-UOJH01000908-UOJH01000908.1-human-gut-metagenome-genome-assembly--contig:-C148-NODE-908-length-24659-cov-128.259185_pt1 | contig 24659 bp, 19 predicted proteins | sample MGYA00242345_ERZ723892 | MGnify/ENA metagenome assembly ERZ723892 | reverse complement strand
TCGCTTTGCAAGCAAAATCCCACTAAACCCTATAGGTTGCGGATTTGAGGTAAAAGAGAAATGTCAAATTGTAAAAACCTTTGATTTTCGTCAAATTACTCCAGCTTTTGACTGTTTGACACCCTGATTTTACCGTTTGACGCTCTAAACTCTATCGGACTCATGCCTTCTCGTTGCACAAAAGCACGGCGGAAAGTGGACAACGAATTGAAGCCGGAGTTCATCGCAATGGTTTCGAGCGTGTCGTCGGTGGAATGAAGAAGCAGTTTTGCGTGGTGTATGCGATAATCATTTACGAAGTCGTAGAACGTACTTTCGCAGTTCTGGTTGAAATACTGCGAGAGGTAGTGCGGTTGGTGCCGAGGAGCATGGCAAGCTCCGAAAGACGCAAGCGCGGATTGAGATAGACGTGCTCCTTCTCGAAGAGCAGATACATGCGCTCGGCGAAGGCTGCCTCCTGCTGAAGCTTCAGTTCGTCTGGTTCCGGTTCAACGGGTTGTTCAGCAACGGGCTGCGGTTCGACCACAGTTTCCGCTACGTTTTCGGGCTGCGTGTGCGCATGTTGAGCATTCTGGTCGGCCTCGGCTGCCTCCAGATGCGCCATCGCCTTGTCGAGGTCGTTCTCGGCTGCATCGAGGTTAGTCTCGGCGTTGTCCTCAGACGGCGCAACGAAGTACGACTTCACGGCGTTGATAACCACCGACTGGCGATAGAAGCAGAAGCAGGCGGCTATCCACATCACGAGTGAGTTGAAGAGGAAGATGTAGTCGTATCGCACGCCCGACGACATACTGTCGTACACCCATAGCATGAGCAGACAGAAGAAGAGCAGGATGACGCCGCGCAGCCAGTGGAGATTGATGTATTCGGCGTAGGAATACTCCTCCTTGAGCGCACGCTCGAAGCGCGGCAACTCTCGCAAAGCCCACAGAAGGATGAAGACGGCGCAGAGGATGGCGGCGAAGTGCATGGCATAATAGGCAAGCGGCACGGGATGCACCCAGAATGTCACCATCAGGACGACAAACGGAATGTAGAAACAGAACGCCCTACTCCAGTTCATCCACAACGGACGGCAGGCTTCTACGAGCACAATGGCGTACATGGGCAGCGTGAGCAGGTCGATGCTCGACGCATACTGTTCCTCAAGACGCGAACTGTAGTAGGTGTTGCCTATGAATATGAGGTCCTTCACATACTGCGCCACAATGGTGAGCATAAGCAAACTCACGTATATCTTCAAACGGCTGCAATGTCTGTAGAAGAACATACATGCCATTACAAGATGGAACATTATGTTTGCGCCATATAAGAAGTATAATAAATTCCTACCTATCATATAACTATATACAGAGATTCGTGGTTTATTAATAAATATAGTGAGTGTTGTTCTGCAGTTGTTTGATAACAATCTCTAAAGATATTGGCAAAGATAAAGAGAATAATTTAATTTTACCGAATTTATATGGCGTTTTTTTCTAAAAGCCTGCGAAATTGGACAAAAAAGCACGATTTCATCGAAGGTTTGACGGAATGGTCTCCCACAGAATACGCAGAACTCACAGAATTTATTACTGAGTATTCTCCCACAGAATACGCAGAATGCACAGAATTTACTGCTGAGTTTTTTCCCACAGAATACGCAGAACTCACAGAATTTACTGCTGAGTATTCTCCCACAGAATACGCAGAATGCACAGAATTTACTGCTGAGTTTTTTCCCACAGAATACGCAGAACTCACAGAATATACTGCTGAGTTTTCGCCCACAGATTTCAGATGCAATTTTAGGGGGTGCACTTGTCTCCGCTCGGCTTTGCCGCTTGCCAGAGCAAGAAGTGCACCAACAAAGCAAACAGTGATCCTCCCACAGATTTCACTCTACACAGTACTTCTGCTGGTGATGACCTCCCACAGATTTCACTCTACACAGATGGTTATGGTGCGGATAATAAAAACAACGAAATACGCTCACGTCAAAGATGGCGAAGTCGCCGATAGTATTGCCGTTGAGCACAACGTTCTTGCAACGTTTTTCCCAACACTTTTCCACCGACGGCGGACGGAAACCGATCGGACGGCGGACGGAATCTGATCGGACGGCGGACGCAAACTGTGGCACACTTAGGGGGTGCACTTGTCTCAAGTGCACCAACCGAGCAAGAAATGCGCCAACAAAGGAAGTGGTGCAAAATAATTGGATGGTGCACTTGAGACAAGTGCACCCCCTAAAAGGCACCTACAAAAAGAGGTGCACCTGAAACAAGTGCACCCCCTAAAAGCACCCCCTAAAAGGCACCTACAAAAAGGGGTGCACCTGAAACAAGTGCACCCCATTCGTTGTTGCAAATTAAATATTACTTAACGAGTACCTTCTTAACCTTGCCGTCAGCAGAGCGAACGATGTTCAGACCCTTCTGGAGCTTAGCAATCTGTACGCCGTCAACAGTGAAGAGCTGTGCCTCGCCGTTAGCAACCTCAGCGTTGATTGTGCTGATGCCGTCGACAACCGGCTCTACAACCTTAAGAGTTGCGTCCCAAACGCCACCACCGTCAGAGAGGATACTGCTTGAACCACCAGGGAGGATGCAGTTCCAGTCGATCTTGAAGCGGATACGATATTCGCCAGCCTTAGCAGGAGCCTTGAACGAAGGTGCAACATAAGTATTGCGAGCATCTCCAGTAAGTTCATCACCTACTGAGTTGTAACCAGATGCATCGTTCTTTGGGTTAGAGTCGAGAGAGTAGAAGCTGAATGCTACCAAATCGGTGCCAGTCTGATCCCACTGTCCCTCCTTATAAGAGAATTCGCCATCGTTGTCGAAGTCGATGTAAACGAAGCTATGCATCCATTCGCCTGTGTAATCGAACGAAGCTGTAAGTTCGCTGCCAGCCTCAACTGTGAACGGTTCGTCTGCTGTATGATCCTCGTAAGCAGCCTTTGAAGTCTTAACGTTCTTTGTCTGCTTGTCCTTGCCTGTCTGCTGGAGAGAGAAGCTGTTGAGGGCACGGCTACTATGTGTGCTCTTTGCGTCCTTGTCGAAGTTGATAGCGTAGTCGTCCTTCGGCTCCTCTGTTGAGAACTCAGTGCCGTAAACGAGCTTATAGTTGTAAGACATGCCGAACGAAGGGATAGAGACAACACCAGAAGCGTCCAGATAAGCCTTGTCGTTATTGAACATAACCTTGAGCTTGCCCTCATTAGAGTCAACCAAAGGATAGTCAGCATCTGTGAATGTAACCTCCGGCTTCTCAGCCTCGATAGTTGTGATGCCGTTCTCTGTCTTACCTGCGACATTCTTGAAGCTAACGGTACCAACGTTCACGTAGAGAACATTGTATGTGTCGAGGTTAGCAAGAATCACATTGTAGCGGTCGTTGCCGAGCGACTCGATTGTGAGCTTCTGAGGATCGTTTGTGCCAGATGCTGTATTGAGTGTGTATTCGAGCTTATCGCTGAAGATCTTAGTCTCAACTACTGACGGCGGCTCCGGTGTCTCTGCCTTCTCGCCGTAAACGAACTGACCGTTCTCTGTTGTGAACTTGCAAACGAAGCCCTCGAAGCCGTTCTCGCCTACCTTTACAGAAGCAGAGAAGTCGGTGAAGTCGAGTTCTGTCTCGTCAGCGTCGTTCCAGAAGCCGTATGCGTCAGATGTTGTGAAAGTGAGATTGCCGTCAGCATCCTCTGTCGGCTCGAGGTTTTCTACTGTGAAGTCGCCTGTCTTCTCGCCGATTGTGATGTTCTTGAATGTAACCTTGTAAACATCCTCCATGAACTCTGTGAGCACTGCCTCAGAGTTTGCGAAGTTTGTTGTCTGGTCGCCTACCTTAACGTAAGCGTCGCTTGTGAAGTTGTGGTCAACCGGGATGAACACATCGCCCAGCTGGTAAGCCAGCATATTGCCATCGTCGTCAGACATTGAGAGCTGAACGAATGCAGTAGCGGGATCGCCTTCATTTGCTGGAGGCACGATGCCTACCGATCCATTCACTACACGGAACATGTGGTTGTCGAAAGAAGAACCTTCTGCATAGATTGTGCAAACACGACCCTGCGGAATCTCAACGCCGATGAGGTCTTCTGACTCAGCCTGTGCTTCAAGACCGCCGAATACGATGTTGCCGAGAGACTCGCGGTCCTTGCCTGCAACTACGTCGTTGAATGTAACGGTGTACTTGCCTTCTGCGTCCTTCTCCACCTGGAGCTTGGCGTCCTTCATGTACTGTGTGTAGTTCTGTACATCCTCACCATTGTTGCTCGGAACATACATTGTCATGGCGTTGTCTGTAATTTCGTATGTAGCGGTCTCGCCAGGTGTTGTACCACCCTCTGTTACGAGCTCTACAGACTTGTATGTAGCGTACGGATGCTCGCCGCGCAAAGAACCGAAGTAGAGCTGGTTAGCGCCCTCCTTGTAGAGCTGCGGCATAAGAGAAGCCTCGAACACGAGTGTGCCGTCGATATGAACGCCTTCCTTATCCATTACGATGGTGCAGTTAGAGATGTCCTGCACCTCGTAGAAACGGTTGGTAGCGCCGTTATCGCCTTTATAGCGATACTGAACAGCGAACTTGTGAACATCGGCAGTTGTAGAACCCCAGTCAGTAAAGTTCTGTCTGTAGAAGAAGTGGAGAGTGCTTCCGCTTTCCTGGTCCCAGTTTGCAATATCCGCGCTGTTGGTAGAGATAGCGAAGATCTGCTCGTTTGTGCCAGTAAGACAGTTTGTCAAATCTACATTCGCTACAATCTTCTGGGTAGCCCAGTCGACTGTGATAGCTTTAGGTGTGATGGTACCGCCGTTAGGCTGAGTGCCGTCAGGAATAATTTTCTCGCTTGTTGACTGAGCGAACGCCGTCGCTGTCATCACCAACATAACGAGTAAGGAGAAAATTTTCTTCATAATAAATTTGGTTTGTTATTAATTAATGTTAGTAAATTGTTTTTTGCTTTGGTTAGTGCACTGCAGGGGGTGCAGTTGTCCCCGCTCGGCTTTGCCGCTTGCCAGAGCAAGAACTGTACCAACAGAGCTGTTGGCTACTGCTCGGTTGGTGCACTGCAAGGGGGTGCAGCTGTCTCAGCTGCACCAACAGAGTTGTTGGGTTGCTACTTGGTTGGTGCACTTGAGACAAGTGCACCCCCTGAGGTTACTTCACAAGCACCTTCTTCACCTTGCCACTTGCTGTGCGCACGATGTTGATGCCGCGCTGCAGGCGCTGCATACGCACTCCGCCGAGGTTGTATATCTCGACATACCTGTTGTCGTCGGCAGCATTCACGGTGTTGATAGCGGTATCTACCTTCTTGCCAAACACCACGTCCACATCGCTACCCATCGTCATAAAGCTGAACTCAACAATGAGCTTCGACTTGTCGGCTGAGAGTGTAGCCGTGAATGCACTGATCGACGACTTGCTGCCTTCTTTTACACCACCGATGGCTGCTGTGCTCGTAACGTTGGTCCATGTGCCCTCGGTGCTTGCGGTAGAGAATGTCATCTCGCCGGCTGCATCAACGGTTGCCGTCACATCCTCAACGACGAAGTCGCCGAAGGTCTTGTATTCCATCGGAGCGAGTTTGCGGAACGTAAACTTGTAGACGTCATCTGACACCTTGGTCAGCTCCACTTCCTTCTGTGCGTAGTCGGTTGTTCTGCCTGCGCCGCTTGTCACATGCAGGTCGTCGGTGAATACCTGACCGAATGTGCAGAGCGCTGTCATCAAGAAAACCATGAGTGTAAATACTTTCTTCATGCTGATTTTAGTTTAGATGCTTCAAAAATAGTTAAAATAAACGAAATAGGGTGCGTTAAAACGGAATTTAACATTTGCCAATTCCATTTTAACACACCCTATGTATGTTCAATGTCTATTATGTCTTATTACTTCAACACCTTCACTACCTTGCCGTCAGCGGTGCGAACGATGTTCAGACCCTTCTGAAGGCCGTTCAGACGTACGCCGTTGACGTTGTAAACCTCAACCTTGCCGTTCTGAGTGGTGGTGATGCCGTTGATGCCTGCTGCCGGCTTTGTACCGAACACTGCCTCTACGTTCATTGTAGCATCTTCGATTGTTACGGGGAGAGTCATCTTAGCGTAGAGCTTGCCGTCCTTGCTGTAAGCCTCGACGATCTTCACGTGCACCTTGTTGCCGAGAGCCTCAGCAATCTCAGCGCCGTTGGTGATGGCTGCGTCCTTCTCTACGGTGTAGAACACGTAGCCGTTCTTCTCAACGCCCGGTACGTCGGTGATTGTAACGTCGCCGATGAGGAGACCTGCGAACGAGAACTGGTTGAGCACGAAGGTGTACTTACCCTCGCTCTGCTTGATAACGTCGATGGTTGCCTCCTCAGGATCCTGCACTTCGCCATCAAGAGAGATGACGAGCTGGTCCTTGTAGGTGGTCTTCTCTACGTTTGTAGCCTTCTTGCCGAATGTAGCCTTCACGTTGATAGTCGCGTCGCCGAGTGTTACGGGGAGCGCCATCTCTGCGTAGAGCTTGCCGTTCTCGATTTCTGCGTTCATTGTGACATGCACCTTGTTGCCGAGCATCTCAGCGATATCTGCACCGTTAGTGATGGCTGCGTCCTTCTCAATGGTGAAGGTCTGCTTGCCGTCCTTCTCAACGCATGGCACGCCGCTGATTGTAACGTCGCCGATAAGGTTATCGCCGAACGAGAACTTCTTCAGCACGAAGGTGTAGTTGTTGTTGCCCTCGCTGCATACGTCGATGCTTGCCTGCTCCGGTTCCATATCCTCGCCGTTGAGGTTGATGAGGAGCTGGTCGGTGTATGTTGTCGGGCAAACAACGTTCACAACGTATGTGTGAGATGTCTGCAGGTCGGCAGATGTTACGGTCACATTGTATACAAGGTTGCCGCTGCCGTCTGTGGGAGCGACAGCTTCTAACGCTACGAAAGCCGACTTGGCGTTTGTCGTGTACTTGAGCTTCTTGTCAGCCTCCTTTGAAGAGTAGACTGTGTAGCTGTACTTGTCGCTTGCGAAGCCCGGCACCTCTACTCCATCTACCTTCAGCGAGGTGAGCTGTGAGTTGTATACAAGCTCGAGGTCGTCGATGTAAAGCTCGTCAGGGGTGTCTACATCCTTTGAAGCCACACCCGGCTGGGCGTTTGTAGAAAGCGTCACGAGCATTGCCTTCGGGTCGAGCTTTGCATCCGTGTATGCGAACGGTACAGAGATGCGCTGCCAAACGTTGCCGTTCTCCGCGATTTCCTTATTCTGAGCCTTTGCCAACACATTGGTGTATGTCTTGTCCTCCGGATCCTGATACTTGGTGCCATCGGTGAGCACAGCCGAGAGGTTGGCGTAGGGATAGTCCTGCTTGTCTGAGGCAGAGAGTGCTCCCTGCTTGTACTTCACCCATACTGCGATAGAATCGGGCAAAGTGTTGATCGGGGCGTAGAACGGGTCGTTGTTCGAGTCTTTATCGGTACCGGCGGGATCGCTTGTAGCGTTGTTGGCTGGGTTTGTCGGCTTTATATGACCTGCGTAAAGACGACCGGTGGTGATAGTGCCGTTGGCAGGTACGCCGAGCACTTTGCTTGAAACGACCTTGACGCACTGTCCCTTAGCACCCGGGCGAACGTCCTTAGAAATAAATGTGTGGGTGTTTTTGCGCGCATTAGCATACATACCAGAAGCATTTGCGCTCATGAACGAGTGCCAGCCGTCCGGCTCGTCGCTTACGTTGCCGCTGTACTCAGCCTTGTGCCATGACTCGAAGTCGGAACCGAGAAGCTGGCCAAGTGTGTAGCGTGTCTCGCCGAATGTACCCTGAGCATAGTAAGCTCCGTCGAGGTTGAGGTTGAACTTGGCTGTGATCTTGCCGTCTGCAACCTGACCGAGGAAGAACACGTCGTAGTCGCCGGCGTGCGCTGTTCCGTTGAGGAGCTGGAATTTGCCGACCTTCGACGACTTCACGCCGTCAAGAACAAGGTCGCTAACAGGTGCGCTGGTGGTGCCTACCTTGAGGGTTGCGCCACTGATTGTCACCTTCACTGTCTTGCCGTCAGCGTTGTCGACAACGCTGATCTTACCGTTGCCGTTCAGGTCCTTGCCGAACGAGCCGGTGAAATCGGCTGCCGCTGCCGAGAGACTCAGGGCAGCGGTAGCCATTGTAATAAATAATTTGTTCATCTATTATTAATTAAAATTACTTCTTCAGAACCTTCAGCGTTCTGCCGTCGGCTGTGCGCACGATGTTCACGCCGCGCTGGAGAGAAGTAACTTTCGCACCAGTGAGTGTGTAGATGTGCTTAACGGTGCCGTCAGCAGCTACTACTGTGTTTACAGAAGTTGCTGTCGGGTCGTAGTTGAATGTGTAAGCAACAGACTCGCCCCAGTTGTCGATAACGAACCTACCAGTGCAGCTTGTCACCTTCTTATCTGCGTCGAAGCCTACGATAAACTCGAGATCGGTGTAGTCGACCTCTGTGTAAGACGGGTGTGCAGCTGTTGTCTTAGCCACGCCCTTCTTGCTTGCAAACTTAGCCTCGCTATCGTTGCCTGTGCGTGCAACGCCCTCGAATGTAACGGTGTTGAGACCGACGCCGTTAGGAATAGCTACGTTAGAGAACGAGAGTGTATATACGTTTTCTGCTGTCTCTGTGAATGTGAGTGTATTCTCTACGTTATTAGTGAAATCGCCGTCATCTGTTACTGTGTAACCAACGAGACCACCTCCTACCGAGAACGGATCTGCAGGAACGAACGGCTCCTGATAGTTGAACCATGCTGTGAGCTTGAACGCAGGCTCGTCCTCGTCTGTGAACACGATTGTAGCATAGAGGTCGCCGCTCTCGTCGATCTTAGCCTCAACGTTTGCCATAAGCTTTGTGTAGCCGAGGTAGAAGTCAGGAAGGTCTGTGATGTCCGGCTCTACGGTGCCTGTGTATACCACCTCGCCGTTTACTTCCTTCTTCTCAAGACCCTTGAACAGAACGCCTGACATTGAGCCCTTCTCTGTGTCGATGTGCTCGATTTCGAGACTGTGTACGCCGTCGCTCCACTCGCAAACCTTTGCTACTACGTTAGGATACTTAACGTTGCCTGCCTGACCGCCGTCTAATACAGAAACTACGTCAGCAGTGAACTGCTCTGTGTCGGTGATTGTCGGCTTGTCATCGCCGCCGGTGCTGCCACCGCCGCTGCTTGTGCGCTTGCCTTCAAACACTACGTTTCTGTACTCCTTGGTCGTGTTAACCTGGAAGTACTTGAATGTGATGTAGATCTTCTCGTCGTCGATTACAGACTTGCCGAGAGCGTCAGACAGCTCGAAATAGTATTTTGTAGCTGCGCCGATGTTGCCGCCTTCGTTAGAGAAGGTGAAGCTGTTGCCGCCTGCCCACTTATAGTTCTCGATACCGGCGAATGTACACTTGCCGAAGTCGTCGTTACCGAAGATTACGCTCTCGAACACGAGTGTGTACTTGCCGCCCTCGCCCTGAGTTACGGCTACGGTTGTTTCATAATCACTAAAGTCATTCACCTTTGAGTGGAATGTTCCTTTGTAATACTGCTGGGCAGACACACATACTGTCGCCATCAAAAGGACTAACAGAGTAAAGATTTTTTTCATAAGCTTGTTATTTGTTTTTTAGGTTTAATAATTATTGTTGTTATGGTGTTATGGTGAGATGGTGTGGTGGTGAGGTGTGATGGTGAGGTGGTGTATGGTGAGATGGTGAGATTTGCCATTAAGCTGTAAACTGATGTCAACATCTCAACATCACAACACATCAACATCAACATCTCAACACCCCAACCTACTTGAGCTTGTACAGCACACCGAGCGTAGCATACACGGGGTACATGGTCTGCTCGATAGTCTTGAACTTCTCACGGAACACTCCCGACATACCCCACTGCACGTCGGCGTATGCGCCGAAGTGCTGCGAGAAGTACCAGTCGGCACCGAAGTCGAAGCCGAAGTGCCAGTGGCGCATATCGCTCGAGAAGTCGTAGTCGCCGCGCTCGCCCTCGTTGTGTCCGAGCTCCACCTTCTGACCCGTCGGGTCGCCCTCGCGCAGATAGCCGTCGTAGGCGTAGCCGGTGAACTCGTTGTTAAGAGCATAAGAGAAGTATGGACCGAACTTCAGTCGCACTGCGTCCGACACGCTGAACGTAGCCTGCAGAGGCAGCGTTACGACGAGCTGCTTTGCATTCGTAACGACATTGCCCGTGAAGAGTCCGCTCAGCGACTCGCTGCCCTGGCGCATCTCCATAGAGTAGCTCTTCACGCGAGCGTCGGTCTCCATCGCCTTTGTCTGGAAATGGAAGCCTGCCATCATGCCCCACTTCTCGGTGAGCGGCTTGTAGGCGTCGAGTGCTATGGTGAAGCTGGGTTTCGGCGTGTAGCTATTGAGACCGCGTATGGAAGCGGGCATGCCCATCGGCATTGTGCCGCCGATATTGTAGCCGAGACGAGCCTGATAGCAAAGGTTGTCGAATATTCCGATTGCCGACGCGCCCTGCGCGCCGAAGAGCAGCGCGAAGGCTGCGGCTATTATTGATTTCTTCATTTGCTTGTTTCCTTACTTCTTGTATGCAATACTTACCTTGTCGATGAGCAGCGTGCTGCCCACTGCACCCTGGAAGGCTGCGCCTTCGATGCTCGATGTGAACACTACTGCCATGCTGTAGCCGTAGTTGGCGAGTATGGCGGGGTCGAGTTCGCCGCTGTAGTTGAAGTCGACGGAGAAGTTATGCCATCCGCCTTCGGTCTTCACGATGTTAGGCACGCGAGCCAGCGCCACAATCTGCGGAGATGTGAGCACGTTGTCGCCGGTGAGGTAGAACGACTTGCCCTCGCTGTCTACGTTGCGGAACACTACGGCGTAGATGTCGCCCTGGTCGATGCGGTCTTCTACCACCTTGCCTGCCTTGTCCTTGAACACTTCGCCCGGCGTGTACTGGTAGTAGCCTGCGAGCGTCACGGGGCGATAGTTTATCTGGTTGTACGAGCCCTCGCCGAAGTGTGTAGCCTTAAGCGGCGCCTTGGTAGCCGACTTCGAGTCGAACACGCCGGTGAAGAGGTTACCGGCTGCGATGCGCATGTTCACTACCACGCCGAACGGACCGGTATCGCTTGTCACGAGCTTGACGCCTGCTCCGTCGTAGCCCTCTGCGAGAGGTGTAGACGGATACTGGTCGGGCGTAGCAGATCCCTTCGCAATCTTGAAGCCGGGGTTGCCGGTTGCCCAGTTAGAACCGTTCTCGTAGTCGCTCCATACATAGAACTTAGACGATGCGGGGTCGAGGAAGTAGTTCTCGAAGTTGTAGTTTACGTAGCCGAACTGCTCCTCCGGCTTGCCCGGATCGGGGGTGGTACCTGCATCCGTCGCCTTTATGAAGACGCGGTATGTGCGGTTGTACTGTCCGTCTTCTGACGTCACGACGTATGTCACGGGGCCGTCTGCGAAGTTCTGCACCGAGCCGTTCTCCGGAGCGATTGTCGCTCCGTCAGTTACCTTGAAGTAGACCGGCAAGGCTGTAACATCGCTGTTAGGGCGCAGGTCGGGGAAGATAAGATCGGTCTTTGTCGACTCGATATCCGGAAGTTCGGCATTAGACGGCTGGAAGAACACCTCGTCGGGGTTGTCCACCTGAATCCATGCCTTTTCTATGTCGCACTCGTTGTTGAGCGCTTCATCCTTGAAACAAGATGTGAGTGTCGTAGCAAATGCCACGACAGCAATTAGTGAGAATGGCTTTACCATTAATATTTCTGTTTTGATTTATTATATATAGGTGGCGCAATCGTTTTCGCCACATCGTAAAGTCGCCTATGTGCTTGAATTTTAGAAAGCTATATTCGGTGCAAAGTTCGGCAAAAAAAGCGACAGAGCCAAAAAAAAGCCCGAAAATCTATCCTCTCGCACTAAAAAACGGAAATATATTGAACCTTTTGACAAGATGTAAACCCATTCGTGCCATTTGTTTGTAAAAGTTTGAGTAACTTTGCACTCTGAATTTTATCAGGTAACTATTATTTAATCAGATTATTATGCTTGGATTACCCAAAGACCCGATGATGCTCTTCAGCGTCATCAATGCGCACTTGCGCGACACTTACCCCTCGCTCGACGCTTTATGCGACGACATGCATGTAGAGAAACAACAAATCATTGATAAACTGGCAGCTGTCGGATATGAATACAACGAAGACAAAAACAAATTCTGGTAACAGCACGATAAGCATGGGGCAGCACTACCGCACGCTGCTCTCCATCGGCATCCCTATCATGATAGGTCAGATGGGTATGATTGTGCTTAGCTTTGCGGACACGATGATGGTGGGGCACCACAGCACGACGGAGCTTGGCGCTGCGTCGTTCGTCAACAACATTATGAACCTTGCCATCATCACCGGCACGGGTTTCTCTTACGGACTGACGCCGATAGTGGGCGCGCTCTTCGGACGCGGCGAACACGCCGGAGCGGGTCAGGCGCTGCGCTGCTCGCTGCTTACGAACACGCTGGCGGCGGTGGCGATGATGGCTGTACTGCTGGTGCTCTTCTTCAATCTGGGCAACATCGGACAGCCGGAGGAACTGCTCGGCTACATGCGTCCTTACTATATGGTGCTGTTTGCGTCGCTGCCGTTCGTGATGCTGTTCAACGCCTTCAAGCAGTTTACGGACAGTATCACGCTGACGCGCACGTCGATGTGGATTCTGCTCTCGGGCAACTTGCTGAACATCCTCGGCAACTACATATTCATCTACGGTAAGTGCGGTTCGCCCGAGATGGGCGTAATCGGTGCGGGCGTATCTACGCTGCTCTCGCGTATAATAATGGTGGTGGTGTTCGCCACGGTGTTCCTGCGCGCACGCCGCTTCGCTTCATACAGAGAGGGCTTCTTCCGTCTGGGCTGGTCGCGCGACTTGCTGCGCCGCCTCGGCTCGCTCGGCACGCCTATCGCGCTGGAGATGGGTATGGAGACGGCGTCGTTCTCGCTCTCTATCATCATGGTGGGATGGCTCGGCACGATAGCCTTGGCGTCGCATCAGGTGATGTCTACCATCTCGCAGTTCACGTTCATGGTCTACTACGGACTGGGTGCTGCGGTGGCTGTGCGCACGAGCTACTTCCACGGACAGCACGACGTGCAGAACGTGCGCCACACGGTGACGGCGGGTCTGCGTCTTATGGTGATGCTCGAGGTGGTGCTCGGCGGCATCATATTCCTGCTGCGCAACCATATCGGCGGATGGTTTACGGACAGCGCCGAGGTGTCGGCGGGAGTGCTCTCACTGCTCGTGCCGTTCTTCATCTACCAGTTCGGCGACGGCATGCAGATAAACTACGCGAACGCGCTGCGCGGCATCGCCGACGTGAAGCCGCTGATGCTGATTGCGTTCATCGCCTTCTTCGTCATCTCGCTGCCCGTTGGCTATCTCTGCGGATTCGTGCTGGGCTACGGACTGATGGGTGTGTGGATGGCATTCCCGTTCGGACTGACGTCGGCGGGCGTGATGATGTGGTGGAGATTCAGAAAATACAAATAACACTTAAGTATGTGCCAGTTATGTCATACATAATATGGCACATACGTCATAAGTTTCTTTGACACAATATCCGTATTGGCAATTTTTATTAGACCTACTTCTTGCGTATCTGCAATAATTCTTGACGCAACAGACGATTGCGTCTTTTTTAGATTAAAGCGTTCTCTAACCGACTGATTATTCATACTCTTTCCATCCTCGTTTACAAGGCACGCATGTTGATAACAAGCCTCAACCTTCTCCTCCTTGGTCATATCTTTCAAATCCTTATGCGGATAGAGCGTAACCCTTGTACACATTTCCTCCTTTGCTATTTTTGCAGCCGGCAAATGCATTTCTTCAATTGCAGCAACAGCTCGGTCTATCCCACTACCACGGCGTTCGCAAAAGCCTAACAAGAACATATGTTCTGCTAACTTCTCATTGCGAGAGTTCGGCGGAAGGTCTATCAAACGATTTATATCATTAAGTGGCGCACCAGGGTTTGTTATCACAATACGATTAGAGAATATCTCTATCGCAATGCTTATACCACAAATATCAAAATCCTGATGCACCAAAGCATTTGCTACAAATTCACGAATAGCGATTCGGGGATAATCGGCTACATCTTTACGCTTAACACCGATATCCTCTGTTGATACATTTTTCATTATGAAATCAACTAATCCCTCAAAGCCTACCGCATAACCGTATTTACCAAATTGTTCAAACAGAATATTGCGATTATTAACTCCCATATATTTACGTACAACGACCTTACGACTACCGAGTTCGTCGAAATCGCTCAGATTGTTTGCAAACAAAATAGCACCCAGATTTGTGATACTCCAGTCATCATCCGCACCAATACAGAACCCACATTCTGCCATTCGTGCAATAACACTGTCTACTGACTTAGGAACAGCCTTATCTTGCAGTTCAAAGAATTTTCGGAAATTCAAAAGTTGCAAGACACCACTTTTTGTCAACCCTCTCTTTGCTACTCGTTCTTCAAACCGAAGACCTTGCGAGGTTGCAATCATATTACGCACTTGTAGGTCTGACATCTTGCGCGTTTGTCCATTCACTCTACAATATGCTTCGTGATAGTCTTTACCACGTAAGAATATCGGCTTTTCCCTTTGTTCTGGCACATACACAAACAAAATAGGATGTCCTTCATATTCCAAAACAGCATGGTCTATATCTATTGCCTGTGACAAATTATTGTGAGCGACATTACCTAAATTTCTAACAATTAGCTCAATCTGCTCTTTGGAAAGCGTAACAAACGAAGCATCATCGCTTATACCATAAGCAAACATGCCACCACCATGGTGATTGCAAAAGGCACAGATATGTTTAGCCAATCGATCAGACTTAGACGACAGATTGCACTTCCAATCGAGTTCACTCAATTCATGAGGAATTGGTTTCAAACTCTCTTTTAAAATATCCAAAGCTTTATCCTTCCAATTCATACATCTTTAGGCTTTCGGAATATACCTCGCAAAGAAAAAGCCACTGTAAATCAAACAGTTATAAAACAATGGAATTTACTTTGCAAATAAAATCCGCATCGATTTATAGTTATTGTTTCTTATCACTAATGCAAAGATAGACCTTTAACCGTAGAAAAACAAAACTTTTATGCAAAAAATAACAAGAGAGCAGTCTCCACTGCACCAACCAAGCAAGAAGTGCACCAATAGCTTGGTTGGTGCAGCAGAGACTGCTGCACCCCCTAACAGAAAAAGCCTCGCAAGTGAAAACTTGCGAGGCTTTTTAAATGGCGCTTCAAGATGGACTTGAACCAACGACCCCCTGATTAACAGTCAGGTGCTCTAACCAACTGAGCTATTGAAGCATTTTTCTTGTGACAACTTGGCTTGTTGTCTGATTGCGGATGCAAAGGTAATAAGTTTTTCCGTAACTCAAAAATTTTTCAGCATTTTTTTGTTACAATATGGCAAAAAATTTAAAAATGGGGCTGTTTTGCTGACACAGAAAGGTGTGCGGGCTTAAAAACTCTACATTATTTATATGTATTTGGCGTTAATGTTGTACTTTTGTAGGCTGAATGACGATGCGCCCGAAAAGCGTGACATCGAACCGAAAAAGATTTATAACGAACTCAAAAACATAGAAGAAATGCGAAAACTCATAATCATTGCGCTGATATTGCTGCCTATGCTGGCGGCGGCGCAGAACAGCAGCGACCACAACTACCGCGTGGCGAAGAACCTTGAGGTGTTCAACGCCGTCTACCGCAACCTCGACCTGCTATACGTCGACTCGCTGAACGCCGACGAGGTGGTGGGCGACGCCGTCAACCAGATGCTGCGCTCGCTCGACCCGTACACGGAGTATTACCCGGAGGACAAGGTGGGCGAATACAAGCAGATGCTCACGGGCAAGTATGCGGGCATCGGCTCCATTATCTCGTATAGCTTCACGCGCAAGAACGTGGTGATAAACAAGCCGTACGAGGGTATGCCGGCAGCGGAGGCGGGTCTGCGCAAGGGCGACATGATTCTGTCTATCGACGGCGAGTCGATGGAGGGAAAGACGACGGCGTACGTGTCGGAGCATCTGCGCGGCGACGCCGGCACGACGATGGTGCTGAAGGTGAAGCGCCCGGCTACGGGCAAGACACTAACGCTGAAGGTGCAGCGACGCGCCATTCAGATGCCTTACCTTACATACTACGGTTTGCAGCCGGACGGCATCGGCTATATCAGCTACAACCAGTTTCTCGAGAACTCGGCTAAGGACGTGCGCCGTGCGTTCGTCGAGATGCGCTCGAAGGGCATGCGCGGACTGGTGCTCGACCTGCGCTCCAACGGAGGCGGATCGGTGCAGGAGGCGCTGCAGATTCTGAATATGTTCGTGCCGAAGGGCAAGCAGTTGCTCGAGATGCGCGGCAAGGTGAAGAGCTCCAACAAGACGTTCTCTACGACGATGGAACCGATTGACACGGTGATGCCTATCGTGGTGCTGGTGAACGAGGAGACGGCGAGCGCCAGCGAGATTACGTCGGGCGCGCTGCAGGACCTCGACCGCGCCGTGGTGATGGGCACACGCACATACGGCAAGGGACTGGTGCAGGTGCCGAACGTGCCCCTACCCTACAACGGCAAGCTGAAGCTGACTACCGCGAAATACTACATTCCGTCGGGCCGCTGCATCCAGGCGCGCAAGTACAAGCATACGGAGAAGGGATTGGCAAGCGAGAATGTGGCTGACTCGCTGACGCATGAGTTCCGCACGGCGGCGGGCCGCATCGTGCGCGACGGCGGAGGCATCAAACCCGACATCGAGGTGCTCCCCGACTCGATGCCGAACATCGCCTACTACCTGCAGTTCGCCGACACTACCGACTTGCTGCTCAACTACGAGATTGAGTACATGGCGAAGCACCGCACGGTGGCTGAGCCGTCGGAGTTCGAGTTCTCGGACAAGGACTACGACGAGTTCTGCGCTTATGTCATTAAGAGTGGTTTCGAGTACGACCAGGTGAGCGAGAAGTATCTGAAGGACTTGGAGAAGCTGGCGCGCTTCGAGGGCTACTACGAGGATGCGAAGCCGGAGTTCGAGGCGCTGAAGGCGAAGCTGAAGCACGACTTGAAGAAGGACCTGGCTTATCCGTACAACAAGGAGCAGCTGAAGCAGATCATAGCCAACGACATCATGTCGGCTTACTACTTCGACCGCGGCGCGCTGCAGAACTCGCTGCGCTACGACAAGCAGTTTGCCAAGGCTGCCGAACTGCTGAAGAACCCCGAGGAGTATCGCAAAACGCTGTCCCCCACAAAGGAGTAACCGCGTTTCTTCCCACGGAATACGATTTACGATGAGGATTCTCCCACAGATTGCACTCGACACAGATGCTGCTAACTTCAGGGGGTGCACTTGTCTCAAGTGCACCAACGTAACAAAGGCATATTAACATTGCTCGGTTGGTGCACTTGAGACAAGTGCACCCCCTTGAAGACAACCTAACTTCTGTGAAATCTGTGGGAGATATTCTTTGGGAAAATACAAAGATAATACACTAAGAAAAGAACAAAGAACAACATGAACATAGGAAACATACAGTTTGGGGAACGACCGCTGTTCCTCGCACCAATGGAGGACGTAACGGACATCGGATTCCGACACCTCTGCAAGCGGTTCGGCGCATCGATGGTTTACACGGAGTTCGTGAGCGCCGAGGCACTCGTGCGATCGGTGAACGCCACGCTGCGCAAGCTCACCATCAGCGACGAGGAGCGACCCGTGGGAATACAAATCTACGGCCGCGACGTGGAGTCGATGGTGGAGGCAGCGAAGATTGTGGAGCAGGTGAAGCCCGACGTGATTGACATCAACTTCGGATGCCCCGTGAAGAAGGTGGCTGGCAAGGGAGCCGGAGCTGGCATGCTGCAGAACATACCGCTGCTATTAGACATCACGCGCGAGGTGGTGAAGGCGGTGAACACGCCCGTCACGGTGAAGACGCGCTTGGGATGGAACAACGAGCAGCTCGTCATCTGCGACCTGGCGGAGGCGCTGCAAGACTGCGGCATCCAGGCGCTCACCATCCACGGCAGAACGCGCGCGCAGATGTACACGGGCGACGCCGACTGGACGCTCATCGGCGAGGTGAAGCGCAACCCGCGCATACACATCCCCATCATCGGCAACGGCGACATCTGCACACCCGAGCAGGCGCGCGACGCGTTCGACCGCTACGGCGTGGACGCGGTGATGGTGGGTCGTGCTACGTTCGGCTGTCCGTGGATATTCCAGGAGATGCGCGACGTGCTCGACGGACGTCCTGCCGACCCGACGCTCACCACTGACCGCAAGATCGACTTGCTGCTTGAGCAGCTGCACATCAACGTGGAGCGCATCGACGAGTATCGCGGCATACTGCACACGCGCCGCCATATAGCTGCGTCGCCGGTGTTCAAGGGCATACCCGACTTCCGACAGACGCGCATCGCCATGCTGCGCGCCACGACGGTGGAGGAGCTGACGGCTATCATGGAGCAGGCACGAGAGATGATTCATAAGGTGCAGGGCGTGTAGGTCTGCGCACCGTTATCAAATCAAAAGGGACTCAGTACGATGCGTACTGAGTCCCTTTTGCTTTATGGTCGTATCATTACCACGCACCGGAAACATTATTACCGCGTATCGGAAACATCATTACCCGACTGCGGTAACGGCGTTACCAGGTCGCGGTAACAAGGTTTTGGTGCACTTCTTGCTTGGTTGGTGCACTTCTTGCTCTGGCAAGCGGCAAAGCCGAGCGGAGACAAGTGCACCCCTGAAAATAGCATCCGATTAATCCTATTAATCCGTTGTTTTTTACAAGCAGCAGGAATCCGTTTAATCAGTTGTGAAATCAACGCACCCAACGAATCTGTGAAAATCCGTGCAATCTGTGGGAGTCTACTCTCAGCAAGTGGATTCCGTGGGAGGTTCTTTTGGCTTGGTTGGTGCACTTGAGACAAGTGCACCCCCTAAAATAGCATCCGTTTAATTCGATTAATCCGTTGTAAAATCATAACAAGCAGCGGAATACGCTGTCAAATCACTCGCAGGCAGCGAAGCCGAACGCGCGGTCGTAGTCTTCGCTTACGCCGAGTTTGCCGTTGATAAGGCTCACGAGCTCCACGGTGGCGAGGAAGCAGAGGCGACCGTCCGACTTGCGGTGGATGGCGTGGTCGAAGATGTAGCGCAGACCCTCCTTGCGCACGCCGAGCTTCGAGACGAAGACATCGTCGCAGCGTAGCGGCGTCTTGTACTGCAGGTTCATGCGCGCCACTACGGCGTCGACGCCCTTCTCGTGAAGGCGCGCGAAGCTCACGCCGAGCGACGTGAGGAAGAGGTGGCGCGTGTGCTCGGTATAGTGGAGGTAGTTGGCATTGTTTACGATGCCCTGGATGTCGCACTCGTAGTCGCGAACCTCCATTTCTGTTTCAAAGATATAGTTCGGTTTCATAAATAGAATATTCCTTCGGGACCCTCGTTGCAGAGCAGGTCGAGAGCCGACATGTTGGGTTGGAAGCCCTGGCGCAGGGCATGAACTTGATAATACTCGCGCGGCGTGAACGTAGCGTCGGGCAGTGGATGCTTCGGGCGGATGGCGTCGCGAAAGTCGTCGGCGCCTACGGCAGCGGCGTCCATGTACTCGTCGGAGACGCTGATATTCGGACGCACGTCGAGCAACTCGCAGAGCTTGGCGGTTATCTCCATGTTGAAGTCGAAGAGAAACTCCCAGCGGCGCTCGAAGAACGGGCGCAGGTCGTCGGCGTAGTACATGAAGAACGGCGACTCGCCGTAGGCAGACACGATGGCGTTCCAGTGGAGGTGGCGCCACTCGCCGTGGTCGGAGATGCGTATGTCGCGCATGGGACACTTGGCACCGTCGTAGCGTTCGATGGGCACGGTGAGCGCCTGCACGCCGTTAGCCGTGGCTATCAGGCAGCGGTTGCGGTAGGTCTGCTTCGTGAAGTTGTCGCAACGCTCCACTATCGCATGTCCGTAGCGATGAAGCTTCTGCATCCATTGCACGGGTGGGAAGTAGGCAGAGGAGAGCAGGCAGGTAGCCGCACCCTCTTGCCCTTTGGCAGCGGTGTGGGGAGTGGGTTGCTCAGTATTTGTTGACATCTGTCTGAATGGTCGTGTTAGAGATTGGATATACAGCCCTACGATCTGCGTTTATTGCGCTTGCTCCAAAGCGAAAGCATGTAGTTCACGGTTACGCTGGCAAGGGCGTTGATCACGAGGAGATAGACGAGCACAGACCAGTTGCTCTCGAAGCCGGACAGATCGAAGCCGAACAGACTGGCGATGCCCATATACACCATGAGCGTGACAAAATAGAGAAGGAACTCGGTGGTCTTTCTAACCGCCACTTTGCTTACTGCCATAATCTTAGGGTTTTATAGTGAAACGAGATGAATGATTCGTAGCGGAGGTCTCCGGCCTCCGCAGCAAGCAGTACAACAATATATATATTAGAAATAGATATTTTGCAATACTTGGTGCTGCGGAGGCCGGAGACCTCCGCTACAGATTGTCTTCCTAAAAGTTACTTGATATTGTCGACGAAGCGGAACAGACGGCTCCAGCGAATGCCGGCAGTACCGGTATGGTCGGGGTCGCTCGACCACCAGATGAATATCGGCTTGCCCACGATGTGGTCTTCGGGCACGAAGCCCCAGTAGCGCGAGTCGGCAGAGTTGTGGCGGTTGTCGCCCTGCATCCAGTAGTAGTCCATGCGGAAGGTGTACTTGTTGGTCTGCTTGCCGTTGATGTATATCTTTCCGTTCTTCACCTGCAGGTCGTTGCCCTCGTAGACGCGTATCGGACGCTCGTAGACAGCGATGTTGTCCATGGTGAGCGTGAGCGTAGCGCCGCGCTTCGGAATCCATATCGGTCCGTAGTTGTCGCGTGTCCAGCGCTTGTTGCCGTTGAGCGGATAGGTGCTCCATACGTCGGCGGGGTTGTCGGCGTCGGTCACGGGCGTAACGCTCTCCACCACGTCTTTGCGCGCACGCAGCGCCTTAACGGAGGCGTTGGTGAGCGGCAGGTAGCCGTACATGTTGAGCGAAGCGATGTCCTCGTTGGAGATGCCCAGCTCGTCGATGAGTTCGAGCGGCAGCTGCGCGCGCAGCTTCACGTGATAGCTGTACTGCACGTTGTCGGGCTCCTTGTTCGGCTTGCCGTCGAGGTAGATGATGCGGTTCTTTATCTGCAGAGTCTGACCGGGCAGACCTACGCAGCGCTTCACGTAGTTCTCGCGGCGGTCGACGGGGCGTGTCTTTATCGTGCCGAACTCAGACGGGTTCTGGTCGATGAGCTTGCGGCCTGCGGCGTAGAGCTTCGCGAAGAAGTCGTACTGCTGCTGCTTTGTGGCGAAATAAGGTATCTCGCCGTTGTGCTTCTCAGCCCACTCCTGCTCGCCGGCTCCGTAGGCGATGGCGTAGAAGTCGCGACCCAAGTACTTGGGCGCGGTGAGAACGGTGTCGCCAGCCGGGTAGTTGAACACGACGATGTCGTTGAGCTGCACCTTGCCCAGTCCCTTAGCGCGCTCGTAGCCCCACTGCGGCCACTCGATGTACGAGTCGCAGTCGACAACGGGCAGCGTGTGCTGCGTCAGCGGCAGCGTGAGTGGGGTCTGCGGCTTGCGCGGGCCGTAGCTCACCTTCGACACGAAGAGGTAGTCGCCTACGAGCAGCGACTTCTCAAGCGACGACGACGGGATGACATAGTTCTGGAAGAAGTAGATATTGATGAAGTAAACGGCTACAAGGGCGAACACAAGGGCGTCGACCCACGGCATGATGGCTGCCGTGACGCGGTTCTCTGAGTCGCGCCACCACTGCCAGTTAATCTTCTTTGTGATGTAGACATCGAATATGAATGGCAGGACGATGAGTCCCCACCAGCTCTTCACCCAATAGAGGAAGAGCAGATATGCCACAACAGCGGCAATGCACTTAGCCCACTGCACCTTCGGGTTGAGGGCTTTCTTTTCTTTTTCGGTCATTGTTATTGAATGGTTAGGAGCTAAGCTCCGATTAGTATTCTTTAGGATGAGGGTGTGTCAAAACTCACAAGCGACACGCCCCGAAGGGGCAGCACCACATAGCCCAAGGCAGCGCCTTGGGTTAAAAGGCACACACGAACCATACGCCCTGTAAGGGCAAAAGCCTAATTATTAAGGAGTTGCCCTTACAGGGCGCACTGTTCAATCATATATCTCAACACCCAGGGCGTTCTTGCTCTGGCAAGCGGCAAAGCCGAGCGCAGCTCGCACTAATTGACTTTTGACACATCTGCCTCCTGCCTTAGAACTTGAACAGATCCTTCGTGGTGAGCAGTCCGTCGTGTTCCTTAGTATACTCGGCAGCGAGTACGGCTCCGAGTGCGAATCCCTTGCGCGAGTGGGCGTCGTGGGTGATTGTTATCGAGTCGGCGTCAGAGTCGTAGCAGATGGTGTGTATGCCCGGCACCTCATCGCGGCGAATGCTCTCGATGGCGAGCTGGTCGGCTGCCACATCATTAGTGCCTTCTACGGTGCCGTCAGCAAGATGCTGTTCGCCCTTCACCCATGACGTCTTGCGGTCGAGGTCGTCGATAATCTCTTCTGCGAGGGTGATGGCTGTGCCCGACGGAGCGTCGAGCTTGTGTATGTGGTGGGTCTCGCTCATGCGCACGTCGTACTGGCTGAACTGGTTCATTATCTTAGCCAGATAGCGGTTTACGGCTGAGAAGATTGCTACGCCGATAGAGAAGTTGGAAGCCCAGAACAGCGTCTTGCCTTCATCGGTGCAGGCGCGGCGCACGTCGTCGCCGTGGTCTTTCATCCATCCGGTAGAACCGCTCACCACCTTCACGCCTGCTTTCCACGCACGCAGATAGTTGCCATAAGCGGCTGTGGGCGAAGTGAACTCTATCGCTACGTCGGCAGAGGCAAAAGCAGCCGACTCAAAGTCGTCCTGATTGTCAACATCGATGATACTCACAATGTTGTGGCCACGCTCCTTGCAGATAGACTCTATCATATGTCCCATCTTGCCGTAGCCTATAAGTGCTATATTCATGTCTATACGTTTATTGTTAATCTATGCAAAGTTACTGAAAAAGACGGAGTAACAGCAATTAATGTCTATTTTTTAGGGTTTTATAATACAAAACCCAAAACAGAAAGCTCCCCCAGAACCCCTAGAGCACAAGGGTTCCCAGAAAACATAGAAAACCTAGAGTTCCCCAGAAAACCTAGAAACCCTAGCCACAAGAGTTCCCAGCTCCCCTAGTCCCCCTAGCTCACCCAGCCTCCTACAGCCTATGCTTCTCTCCAACTCCTCCGACACATAATTGTATATCCCGGCGCAGCAATCCGCCGAGAACGCCGTTGCGCTCTCTATCAGCTTCGCCCACTCGCCGTCTGTCAGCCCTCGCTCGAGGTCTGCACGGCGGATGTCATGGCGAAGCATGGCGCAGATGAGTCCGGCGTTGAAGTTGTCGCCGGCGCCGATGGTGCTCACGGTAGGCGTCTGCGGCATCGGATACTCCTTGCGGAAGCCGCCGTCGGAGAAGACGGTGACGGGGTGCGGACCGTCGGTGTATACAAGGCGCGGACAGTAGAACGAGGTCTCGGCACGGTAGACACGCTCTGCAGAGTCTTTCTTGTAGAGCACTTCGAAGTCGTCGCGCGAACCGCGCACTATATCGGCGTAATCGAGGTTATCAATAAGGTTTGGCGTCACCTTCATCACGTCGCCGCGATGCGACGGACGGAAATTGACGTCATAGTAGATGATGGCGCCGCACTCGCGCGCACGATCCAACAAGGCTGATACCTGCGGACGTGTGGCAGGACTAACTGCATAGAACGAACCAAACAGCACGATGTCGTCTGCATGAATTTCTGGCAACTGCATATCAACGGGGTCGGTATTGGCGTCGCGATAGAATGTGTAGTTGGCGTTATTATCGTTGTCGAGGAACGCCAGAGAAACGGGCGACTTCCATCCGTTGCGTACCGACACATAATCGGTGTTCACGTTGTTCTGCGAGAGAAACGTGCGTATAAGTCCGCCAACATGGTCGTCGCCGGTCTCCGTGACGAAAGTTGCATTGGCGCCAACGCGTCCCAACGACACGATGGCATTGAAAGTGGATCCGCCGGGCACAGCCTCCATCGGCTTGTTGTCCTTGAAAATGATGTCGAGAAGGGTCTCTCCTATTCCTATTACTTTGCGCATATTGTTGTCTATAGAATATTGGTTTTCCAAAGAATATAGTTTTCTAAAGAATATCGATTTCCGAAGAATATCGGTTTCTAAAGAATATTGACTTCTAAATATAGAACGCAAACCTTGTGCCCCGAAAGGTTCAGTCTTCGCCTAATATTTTACCATACAAATGTACACAGAAATTTTAAAGTGTACAAGACGGCATGGCAGATACACTTATAAAACCTGGTAGATAGGCTGGAATATTTTGCATTTTTTAGAAAATCTACCAGCTTTTATCGTGCTTATAATGTGAAGGTTACGGCAATGCTGGTAGATATGGCAGATTTTTTCATCAAACAAATCGAGTAGGAGGAAAACGAAGCAGTTTTCTTCCTACTTTCGTTTTCCGA
>ENA-UOJH01000907-UOJH01000907.1-human-gut-metagenome-genome-assembly--contig:-C148-NODE-907-length-24671-cov-37.345507_pt1 | contig 24671 bp, 18 predicted proteins | sample MGYA00242345_ERZ723892 | MGnify/ENA metagenome assembly ERZ723892 | reverse complement strand
GTTTAGAGAAGGGGCGCGCCAAAGGCGCAGGATGGATCCACGAAGCGGTGTGAAAGACTATGTGAGGCTATCCGTCTTCCACCTGTCATCCCGACCGAAGTGGAGGGATCTTTTTTCCAGATCGGTAAACCGTGGTGAAGGAAAGGTGAAAAAGGAAGCACCAAGGTGTCGTTTGAAAGAGGGCGTATGTGTGCATATGGCGCCAGTGCAATAAAGATCACTCGGCTGCGCTCGGGATGACGGTACTTGGGAAGCGGATAGATTCACAAGGGCGGCTTTGCCGCCTTTTTTTAGAGGATGGTAATCTCGTATCGCAGCCTTCCCCATGCGGGGAAGGCTTGTATGGTAGCGGCTTCGCCGCTTTTTTTATCGGGGCGATGCCCCAAAGTGCCTTTTTAGTAACAAGTCACTCCTACGATACGAGGGAAGGAATCGTCTCACATGTATGGTATGAGATCCTTCGACTCAGTCCCCACTTGTTCTGGCTGGGGGTTTTCACACAGAGAGCGTTTTCGTCCGCTCAGAATGACGATACGGGGAAGCGGAAGGGCTCTCATCGGATTGGGCGTATGGATGGGGAATTCATATTTCCCATTGCTGCATTTCTATGAACCTGCTAGAGTATAGCTATACAATGATTTCGTCATTCAGGAAGGAGACTCTTTATGGAGCTGATGAACCGGATCCGAGAGCGTGTCGTGGCGTGGCAGAAAAAGCGGGTGCGGACGGTCGTATTTCCTTTGGCGGGGAAGCTCTGCGCTGTGGAGACGGTAGAAGGAAAGCGACTGGGACAGTGGCAGGCGGACTACGATGGTGATACGCCAAATTTGAAAGAGTGTTTCCTCTCACTGAAGGCTGCCGGACTTCGGGGGAAGAAGCTCTGGCTTTTGGTGAATGCGGACTCGCTTCGATGGAGCAGGAAAAGATATCCGCAGATGACGGAGGAGGAATTTGCTGAATCAATGGAGTGGGAGGCAGATCGCGTCTTTCACACCGAGGAAGCGATCGCCATGGGGCATCGTGTGCTCTCTCATGATGAAGAGGGCTGGGAAGCGCTCTTGCATGCATTGCCGCGCGTGGATCTCGGAGCTTGGGAGATGGGAGCGCATGAGGCGGGGCTTACCATCACCCGTGCATTTCCGGTGACGGATATTCCTTTGCAAGAGGGGCCGCACTTAATTCTGTATATGCGCCGCCGTTCAGCGATGCTTCTTTTCCGTAGGGGGGATCTCTGGGAGAGCCGCCTCCTGCATCTGGCAGATGAGGGCAAGGCTTCGCTGTTTATGGAGCGGCAGATGGATCTGTATGGGATGTCTTCTCTTCCCTGTTTTCTGGTTCCGCTGGAGAGCTGTGGGACTAAGGAGCGGACAGCATGGCTTTCTTACATGGAAAAGGAGCTGGCTCTTCTTGTGGCAGAAGGGACAGAGGACGAGGGGAGCAAGGCAGTCATGCTCGAAACGGAGCATCTGGAGGAAGGCGGATACTGGGATGATGCTATGCGTGTGGTGCTTTCCGTAAGTCATGCGGGGACGGCATTGCCTCTTCTTATGGGAGAGCGCCCTTTTCTGACGGAGGAGAATCGAAAGCTTCGCATCGCGCAGGGAGCATGTGCGCTCGGCGCAGCCTTTTTCCTCTTTTCCTGTGCATCCTTTCTTTCGGCTTATCGGGAGGATAAGGCGCAACTGGCGGAGAATGAGGCGTTGTCTCCATTGAAAGTGAAGAGGGCGGAGATGAAAAAGGCGAGTGAGGAGGAAGAAGCTCTGCTTGCGATGCTAAAGGAAGAGGAGGCCAAAGATCCGCACTGGGAGCAGCGTCTGGTATTGCTTGCTGATGGTATGCCGCAAGGTGTCGTGCTATCGGAGATCTCCGCAGAGGGAGAGGATGTCCTTTTGAAAGGGACTTCACAGAAGACGACCGATCTTTCGAATTTCACAGGCCATCTCACGCGAGCGTGGGGCGGCCTCACGGAGCTGAAGAGTCGGAAGAAGAATACACGCACGGGGCTCTTTGAGTTTACCGTCCGCTGGAAAAAGGAAACGACGAGGAAGTCGCCGTAGGTATTGCTTTTATCAATAATGGCAGAAGACGGAGGCGTGGGCAAAAGTGATTTGCAACATGCCTCCGTTTTTATGGTGAATGGTGTGGGAGAAACGGGGATTCATGTCATAAATGTATAGCTTACCCTCTGCTAAATGTACTAGATGTTATGATTCTCACGCGAATGCTGTTTTCTTGCCTTGTGGATGTAGATTTTCTGGACACAGCGGTCATTGCTGTATGCTTTGACTGTACTGTCGCTCCCCCTGCGGGGAGCGTGGATTTAAAATACGCGGAAGCTGTCAAGCGACCATCACAGGGAATGTATCGGGATGGCAGATGGTGCATCTTTGGTGTTATTCCTTATCTTACTGCGATTGGCGAAAGGTATGCGGTTCAATATTCAAGAAAACGCGATGACTGAAATCGCGCTTTTTTATTGCACAAACCCGCTCTAAGACGGTATAATAATAAATAACTGTAGGCTGAGAGAGTATGGCTTTGTGGTATCGGGGACGCTATGTCAGAGAAGATTTTGAGAGAGTGTCTGGTACTCGCAGTTCAACTTCTGTAGTGAAACTGATTTCCTATAAGGAGGGCATGATGATGAAAATGAAAAGACTGGCGGTCTGTGCGCTGGCGGCGGCGATGATCGGTGCAGGCGCATTGACGCAGGTATCGGCTTTCAATCTGGGCAGTGTCCTTGGCGGTGTGGTCAAGGTCGGCGGTATTGCGATACTGGTCGATAAATATGGCGCTTCTATCAATAGCGCGATCAATTCGGTCATGATGAAGGAAGGCGCCGGCACGAATTACGCCACGAAGGTGGTGCCGATCGTCAGCATTGGAAATAAAGGATATATCGGAGCCGCGCAGGTCATCGGCGATGCCGATCAGGTAGAGAAGGTGAAGGCGGTCGGGCAGCTGGAGATCAGCTGGAATGACAAGCTGTTCCGTATCAAGGGGCTCATCCCGATGGATAGTGTGAATCCGACCTCGTTCTCCCGTGTGCAGGGCGTTGGCGTGTCGGCAGTGATCGATGTTCGGGTGTGATGGGCGCTGGAAAAGATCGGGAGACCAAGCGGCTTATGGATGGGAAGACCTGTTTTTCCATAGTCCTTCGGATATAGCCCTGTCTTCATGAGAAGAAGCGGTCACCTGAACCATGAACTTTTACTATTTGATTATTTCGGAGGAATATATGAGAAAAGCATTACTGGCAGCAGGATTGGCTGCATTGATGGCGATGCCTGTCATGGCAGAGGATGTGGCAACGCTGGCGGAAAAAATCGACCGTGTAGATGAAGTCCTCTATGGTTCGGTGCAGAGCGGGTCTCTCATCGGCCGTGCGGATCAGGCCGATAATGTGATCTACGGCGTGGGGAATACATCGGCCAGCGGACTTGATCATCGTATCGACAATCTGTATGCGGATGTGGTGAGAAATGACAACGATCGCACTCCGGCGATTTCGAACCGCATGAATGCGATGGAATACTATCTGACGGATGAGATCAGCACGGATAATCTGACGGTCCGCATGGATAATCTGGAAAAAGCGGTGCTGGGCGAAGCGAAGAAGGGGGCTTTGGATGAACGTATGCAGAGCCTGGAGCAGGCAGTCTATGGAGACCAGCACTATGAAATGAAGACGGTCCAGCTGCCGGCGGATACGGTCTTCAAAGTGGCACTGAATGATGATGTGGGCAGCAAGACGAGCCAGGTCGGAGATCCGGTCTCTTTCACGGTACAGGAAGATGTTCTGGTCGGTGATGTGCTGGTGCTGCCTCGCGGCACACAGGGCAGTGGCGTGGTAACGGAAGTCAGCCGCCCGAAAAGCTTTGGTCGCAGCGGCAAGGTCGATGTCTCCTTCGATCAGGTATTCTCTGTGGATGACGAAGCGATCCCGACTGTGCTGGGACCGGAAGCCAAGGAAAAGCTGAAGATGGAAGCAGCGGCTGTCGGTGCTTCCGCCATCGGCGCGCTGGCTCTGGGACCGATCGGTCTTGTGGGCGGGCTTTTTGTCAAAGGTAAGGATGCTGTGCTCCCCGCTGGCAGCGAGCTCTATATCCAGACGGCACAGCCTGTCACGACGAAGGGGCTGGTGCTCCGTGAAGGCGCGCCGCACATCGTCCTTAGAAAGCATGTCGTGCGCACAGCTTCTGCTGCTGCGGTGGCTGCGGCAGAGGATAATCAGGTGACGGCGACGGCTGCGCCGGAGACCGCAGCTCCTGCGCCAAAGGCAGAAATCAGTGACAGCGCCAAAGCGGAGCTGGAAGCAGCCCGTGAAAAGGATTCTACAGTAAAGGAAACGGCAGACTCCGCCAAGACCGATAATGAGGCAGCTTCTGTCGTGATCATGAGAAATGAATAATCATAACTGGAAAAAAGCGGTGCTTCTTTCTGCCCTTCTGCTGCCTTCGCTGGCTGCCGAAGCGGCGGAGGCACCTGTTTCCCCAAAGCTGCCGCCAGAGGATACCACCCATGTGGAGTATTCCGTCAGCGACGGTGTACTGCGGCCTTCCTATGGCGGGGAGGAGACACGGGAAACGGCCAAAAAGGATAAAGACAGGAAAAAGAATAAGGAAACGGCGGATACCGGGATTTCCAAAGAGCATCCGGCTACGGTCGTGGCTGATAAAATGCGCTACAATGATACCACGGGAGAGGTGGCAGCTTTCGGGCGCGTAGAGATCAAGCACATGATGGATACCTACCAGACCGAGTATGTCTATGGAAATACGATCTCTCAAAAGTATGTCGTCCCGGGGGAGCTTGTCTGGAAGAATCCGACGACGGATCTCAAGGCGGCGCGCGCTGACTATGACGCGAAGGCCGCTGTCGGACATTTTGAAAAGGTGTCCGGCTGGGACAGCGGAACGTACTATTTTCAGGGCGAAAGCGGTACGTATGACAAGAATGCCAATCACATAGTGATCGAGCATGGCTATTTCACGACGAAGCATGCGGTGGCAAAGGTACCGGACTATCGCATCGAAGCGGACTCCATCGATATTTATCCGGGGGATAAGTATATCGCGCATAATGTGAGACTCATGGCGAAGAATACGGTGCTTGTGACGCTTTCGACGTACAAGGGTTCCCTTCAGAAGAAGCGGGTCAGCCCGTTCACACTGATTCCAAGTCCGATGTTTGACGGTGACAATGGTTTCGGACTGCATAACAGCATTGAGATCCCGCTCGATGCGGATATGAATCTGACGGCGTATATGGAAAACCGCTGGTACACGAAGGCAGGATACAAACCGGATGTAGGTGTGCGCTATCAGACGCCGGTTGGCGGCTTGAATTTCCACTATGCCGAAGAGGAAAGCAGCACGAATGATGATGGCGGCATCTGGGTCAAGAAACGGCCGTCGCTGGAATTTGACTCGAAGCATTTTTACCTCGGTGGCTCTCGCTTCTACGTGGGCGCGAAGGGGGAAATCGGTTACTGGGAAGAAGACGGGGTCAAAGGACAGCACAAGAGCTACGACGCTTATATTTCCAGTGATCCATGGAAGCTCGGGAAATTCATGCGTTTTTCATGGCGCGCCGGCTATATGAGAGACTACTACAGCTATAACGACGGGAACATCCGCAAAAACACCTATTACAGCATGGGGCTTTCCGGCGGCTACCGCAGCGTGCAGGGCTGGATCTATTATACGGATCGTGAAATCAATGGCTTTACGCCGTATCGCTACGACTCGTACACCAGTGATAAGCCGCTCGACTTTGGCGTGCGTGTGCAGCCGACGAAGAATGATGCTTTCAGTCTGGCATGGACGGTCGATACCAAGTATGGCCGCCTGAACCATCGCTACTGGACCTACTACCGCGACCTGCATTCCTTCTATGCCTGGATCCGCTACGATGATATCGAAAGGGAAACCCAGTTCATGCTGATGCCGAAGGATTTTAGATTCTAGGAAATGCTGATTCGCTCGGACAATGATCGGATCCGCATTTCCCTGCCGGCTGGTGAGCCTGTATCGGTCACTTTTTTCGGAGGTGCTCCATGGATAAAAAATGGGCACTGCCGCTGGGGCTTGCCCTTGTGGCTCTTCTGATCCTCTGGGGATCGCTGGGCATGGGGACAGCGTCGAAGCTGTTTCCTGAAAAACCAAAGGCGATGCCTCCCGTGACTGCATCGGAAGGGGCTTCTTCCTCTTCGATGCTTCCGCAGGAAGAGAGCCGCCGCGTCTATGATGCATCATCCTATATCAGGGGAAAGCCGCTTGCTGACCCCTTCCATATGGAGGCGATGACGGAAAAGGCGATGCCTGTGGAAACGGCAGGTGTCTCTCTGTCTTCTTCTGCGCCTCGCACGGCGAATTCCTCTGCCGGATCGGCAAAAGAGAAAAGGTCGTATGCATCTGATGTGCCGCGTCTCATGGGTGTCATGTCATTTGGCAGTGAGAAGCGAGCGGTCATAGAGGTCCATGGGGTGACGTACACGGTCAAAGAAGGAGAGCAGGCAGGACTATGGAATGTTTCCAGCATACAGGGAAAGACGGTCACACTCGCCGGTGCTTCCGGCGTTTTCACACTCAGCACCCGCTGATAAGAACGGCGGGGGCTGTTTTTTGCTGTGCATTTTTGCTTTGCACAGGCATTTCTGCCCAGGCGCTGGATCTGGATACCAGCGCACATGAGACGATGACCGAAGAGCTTTCCTCCCGCGATCTCCGGATGCCGGAGAAAAAGCCGGATGAAGTCATTGTACAGACGGCGCCAGCCCCGGAGGAGAAGAAGGTCAGCCTGCATGTGAGCGACGCTCCTGTGGCGGAGGTACTGCGGGGACTTGCGGAGATGACGGGAGAGAATGTCATTTTCTCTTCTCACGTGAAGGAGCGGGTCACGGCCAGTCTGGATGATGTGACGCCGGAAGAAGCGATGACATCCATCATGGCGGCCTGTGGACTTGCCGGGCGGAAAGAGGGGAGTACGCTTATTATTTTTTCCTCCGTATCGGAGAAAGAGTCCGGCATCTTTGCAAAGTCATACCGCCTTTCCTATGCGAATGCCAAGGAAGCTGCCGAAAGCCTGATGGACATGGTATCCAAAGGCAAGGTGTCTTATAACCAGTCGGCCAATACCGTGCTTGTGAGTGGGACGCCGGCCGAGTTGATGCAGGTGGATGCGCTCCTTCACGGTATGGATATCCCCGAAAAGCAGGTGAAGGTGGAGGCGGAAGTCATCGCAGTCAATAAAAGCTCGGCCAAAGAGCTGGGGCTGGACTGGAATTTCAAAAGCCTCACCGGCAGTGCGGACTATGACCGTGACAGCTGGACGGAGCAGCACTATGTACTGGGGGAAGATGGAAATATCAAGTACGACAGTGATAGAAATCCCAAGATCCGAAACATTGAAAAAAGCGGCTGGGACGTCACGATCCCTGATGGCTATGCCGGGATCTCCTATGGACGTGCGCCGGGCGGGCATCCCTACACCTTCTTCTTTCAGGCAAATCTCAATGCACTGGTCACTAAAGGCAAGGCAAAAGTACTGGCAAAGCCGCACGTCGTCACGATGAATGGCAGGAAAGCCGACATCCTGATCGGGAGCCGCATCCCGGTCATCGTAGAGCATATGGAAAATGGCGTGAAGACCACGACGACAGAGTACAAGGACGCCGGCATCAAGCTCACATATACTCCCATTATCAGTGCGGACAATGAGATCACCGCGGATGTGGAAGCAGAAGTCTCGACGCCCTACCTCGTCCCTGAGATGAAAGCGTACCGCATCATCACGCGCTCGGCGAATACGATGGTGCGTCTGGCATCCGGGCAGCTCCTGGCGATCGGCGGTCTCATCGATAAAGAGGAAGGGAAGACCTTCCGCAAAGTACCTATTTTAGGAGACATCCCGCTTCTGGGGAAACTCTTCCAAAGTCATGGGAAAAGTCTGGAGGAGTCGGAAATCATTATACTTATCAGGGCAGATGTCATCGAGTGAGATGCAGGCTCATGGGAGAAAGCCGAGCCGAACGCCCCGCTGAACCTGCAGCGCCTTTGGGGCAATGACAGCAAGGGGCGCATGTCCCGATGCGCCCCCCTGAACCATACACCTCGATCCTTATCCTTACATCATATATTGGAGCAAAAACATGGCAATTCTACGTATCAACGGTCTGTCGAAATCCTTCGGCATCAAGACTGTCTTTGAAAATGTTTCCTTTGACATCCGAAGCGGGGAACGCATCGGTCTGGTCGGTGCGAATGGCGCGGGCAAGACGACGCTCCTGAAATGCATTCGCGGTGACGAGGAATACGATAAAGGCTCCGTCAAGGCGAGCGACGGTGCCATCATCGGCTACCTCCGTCAGGATTTTAATTACACCTCCCATACCATCCGCGAGGAAATGGAGGAGGCGTGGCGGGATGTCCTCTTTTATAAAGATCGCATCGAAGCGCTTACGAAAGAGCTCGAGCAGCACAAGGACGATGAGAAGCTCATTGAGCAGTATGGCAAGGCGGAAGAGCGATTTGAATTCTTAGGTGGTTATGATTATGAGTCGATGACGAAAAAGATCCTGACCGGGCTCGGCTTCACGCAGGAGGATTGGGACAGAGACATCCACGCCTTCTCCGGCGGGCAGAAGGTCCGTATCAACCTTGCCGCCGCCTTCGTGCGCCATCCGGATTTCCTTCTCCTAGACGAACCGACGAACCACCTCGACATGGGCATGCTCGAGTGGCTCGAAGACTACCTGCGCTCGTACAAAGGCGGGATCCTCATGATCTCCCATGACCGCTATTTCCTGGATGCAGCGGCGACGGGGATCATCGATCTGGAGAACCATCATATCCGAAGCTTCCGTGGAGGCTACTCGCGCTATCTGGAGACAAAGACGAACCAGGACAAAGCCTACCAGAAGGCTTACGACAAGCAGCAGGAGCACATCAAGGAAACGGAAGAGTATATCCGACGCTACAAGGCAGGCATCAAGGCGAAGCAGGCGCGCGGCCGCCAGTCACAGCTGAACCGCCTCGAGCGTCTCGATAAGCCTGTCCATCAGGCGACGCTTCGTTTCCACTTTGATCCGCCGCAGGAATGTGCGGAGAAGGTACTCGACATCGTGCGTGCGAAAGCCTCCTACAAGGATCATCTGATCTTTGAGGATCTGAACCTTCACATCAAAAAAGGGGAAGTACTCGGCCTCATCGGCCCGAATGGCGCGGGCAAGACCACGCTCCTGAAGCTCATCACGGGAGAAAAGACGGCAGACAGCGGCATCATCCAGCTCGGCAATAATGTGAAGATGGGCTACTACTCGCAGGAGCAGGAGCGACTTCACCCCGGGCTTTCCGTCCTTGACGAAGTGCGTGACACCTTCAATTTCGGAGAGAAGGAAGCCAGAAATATCCTCGGTATGTTCCTGTTCCGCGGAGATGACGTATTCAAGCAGGTCGCCATGCTCTCCGGCGGAGAGAAGGCACGTCTCTCGCTCCTGTGCCTCTTTCTCGAGAAACCGAATTTCCTCATCCTCGACGAACCGACGAACCATCTCGATATCCCCACGAGGGAGATCATGGAGCAGGCCATCCAGGCCTTCGGCGGCACCTCACTCGTCGTCTCGCATGACCGCTATTTCTTAGATAAGATCACGACCCGCATCGTAGAAATGGAACATGGAAAGCTCACCGAGTACCTCGGGAACTACAGCTACTATAAAGAGAAAAAGCTCGACCTCGAGGCCTTTGAAAAAGACCGCAGCGGGGAAGAGACTGTAGAAGAAGAGCCGGAGGAAGATAAGACTGCGCCTGAGAAGGAACACCAGAAGAAGCAGGAAGTCTCGGCCGTAGAAAGGGAAAAGCTCAGCCATGTGGAAATGGAGATCGGCCGCCTCGAAGCGACCGTCAAGATGTACACCGCGCAGATGAGCATGGATCCGGACAACTATGCAGATCTCGCCGCCGAGTACGACGAAGCACAGAAAAAGCTCGAAGCTCTCTATGAGAAATGGGACGAGCTCGCCGCGAAGATGGATTAAAGAAAGACGCCTTTTGAGGGCGTCTTTCTTGATGCGAAATGAGAAATGGTGGTGCAGAGAAAACGCCATTTCAACAATAGCGCGAGCCAACCCCGCCTCGCTGCGCTCGGCAGCCCCTTCCAAAGGAAAGAGCGAGGAACGGAATAAACTGGGAAAAAGAGATCAAACATCGTAAGTCTGCAACCCGCTGCAAAGTGGACGATCCGTTCTTGATTGTCAAGAGGTGTTTCGGCTATGTCAAGGTAGTGTATCGAGGTCTTGCTAAAAACTTTAACCGCTTTAACATGCTGTTTGCCAGCGGAAATCTGCTGACGGTTCACAGAGACAGACGGGTAGCAGAGCTTTGTGTGGGATAAGTGCGCCCTGAATCTGTGGAAAAAGCAAAAATTTATGGTCGAAAAGGCGAAAATTTTGCTTTTTCTCCAAGATATTCACAGCTTTTGTGCTAAAAAATGCCTGTGATTAACAGACGACTGTAGCAGACACTATCTAATCAGCGTTTCCTTAGCTATTCAGTTGATTGTTTTTGGCAACCAATTCCTTTGTTGCTGTAATTTTTCGATCACTATAAAGGACAACTTCCTTGATTGCAAGTTTTTTGATGGCAGATATGAAAGTCTCCATCAACGCAAAATCAATTTTGCCATCTTTTTCTGGCAATTTGATATCTTTGTTTTTTACAACATTCCAACCGCCAAGCTTGTTCTTGTAGGAATAAATCGGTAGGTCGGTTACTTTGTTAATGCACATGACCATGAACAGGTATTGATTCGGTGAGAGTTCAACTTTTCCGGATTTCCAGCGAATAGCATAAGCATCAGACAAAACGGTAAAATCTCTTGACTGATAATAAGCTCTGTAGACATCGCTGTTGGAAGGAATAGAAATTACATTGCTCAATACAGTTGCTCCGGCTTTAGGTGCATAATAGTTCAAACCTTGATTTTGAAAACTCGAAGTCAGGCATGGCAGAATATAATCGTCCGTGGGCTGCTTGGGCAATTCCTTCGCCTTGTACGGTAATTTTTTTGTTACTACTTTTTCAAAAAGATCACCTACGGTATATATACCCCAATTATCATCATTGAGCTCAGCAAATCTTTGAAGAGCGTCAAGCTCTTCGGTCGACAATTCATAATTGTCGTATCCGCTTACTGTCAAGTAAGCGGATAGCTCAGCTACCCGCTGAGCTTCCAGCTCAGCTACCCGCTGAGCTTCCAGCTCAGCTATAAATGATTCCATAAAACCAAAGTCGATTTCGCCATTATTTATAGGCAACATCATTTTGAAATTAAGGCTCTGGGAACTTCTAAGTTTTTTACCATAAGAGAATTTGCCAATCAGTGCTTTTTGCATTGCAACAGCAAAAAACAACATAACACCTCTGGAATATTCAATTCTGTCGTTCCAATATACACCGGTGTCATCGCCGGCACCAAAAGCATAATCACGATAGAATGTATTACCAAAGATATCGATTGTAATTGAGTTTTTAGGGAAAGATGCAACTGGATTTGATATATAATTAACGACACCTGTATTGGTAACGCCTGCCATAACAAAAGGAATATCTCCCGGAAGTTGATCTTCTTTTTTCAAACGCCGCCCTTGCTCGATTCTGTTAAATATGTGCTGGAACTCATATTCGCCCCACTTAACCGTCTTCAGCTTCTCGTTAAGTGAGGCTGTTATTTTCCCAGGCGGTCGTCCTCTATCGGCTGATTTTTCAAAAGCGTTGATACTTCCCATGCAAGATAATCGCTCACAGTCCTTTTGAAATCGTCCAATGTGGGCTTAGTATCAATCGGTGCGGTTTGATTCCAGTCATTTCCGTTATCAGGATCGATGTGGCCTTCGTAGTAGTCTTTCTCAGTAAAAATACTAAGTTTCGATTTACCAAATCGCACCAGATCCACGACTTCCTGATAGCGTTCTTTTGCTCTATCGGTATCAAACAAGTTCTTGCTTGCTTTTTTGCGATCGGAACGGGTATATCCGTCGTTAGAAAAATCAATGAATTTTACCACATCGTCTTTTTGATGCGCTTCGCCAACACGGAAAACGTACACATTGGTCTGAACACTCGATTTTCCGATAAATAAGTCTATCGGCATTTTGATGCTTGTCAGAAGTGTGCTGTGAGTCAGAATACTCTTGTTGTATTCCGTTGCTTTACCAGAGCCTGCGGAGTTTTGAATAATAATGGCTGCATAGCCCTTGTCCATCATGGAAAGAGCCTTTGCAACGAAGATCATTCCGTTGCCCTCCGCAGAATACGGCGGGTTCAAAATAAATGCGTCCGCAGGGAACTTCTCATCAGTTTTGCCGAAACCATAATGACCATCAAAATTCAAGGAGTCCTTGTTCAAAATATTGGAGCTGCCGTCGCCCATCATAATCATGTTGAGAACAGCAAGCATATAAACATTAGACAGGATTTCCAGACCCAATAACTGGTTTGCTTTAATTTCCGCTGACTTGCGTGCTAATTCTTCGGGCGATTTAATTTTCTTCTTGGCATCAGCCAACATTTCATTCATAGCGGCTACCAGCAGACCTGCCGAACCTGTAGCAAAGTCCCAAACAAAAGAGTCCTTGTTTACTCTTGCGAGGCGGCACAGAAGTGTCGCAACATAAGGCGGAGTTAAAACAACATCGTTAAGTTGATCCTGCGTAAAGCCAAGCCATGAATACATTTCGTTGAATAGCTTCCCAGTAAAATCTATATTTAAGCCAATTTTGTAGTAAACGCCAAGGTCGTCAACAATCTTGATAAATACTCGTTTCAGCTGGCTTTCGCCATTTTCTGCGCTGTTGATGTTGTCGGTAGTCAGCGTATTTTGCAGAGTTCGCACAATCAGGTCTTTCTTGTCTTTAGGGAGCTTTTTGGCATCCAGGAAGGACTCGATTTTACGAATCATAATATCGCCATCCGTATTATTTCTTTCGTTAGACGATTTCAAATCAGCTTTGGTAAGCGGATATACATTGTTTTCCACATCGCCAAGGGTAGCCATAATAGAAGCAACAACAAGATAAACACGGTCATTCTCACTCAGACCCTTTTCGCTTTTGAAAATATCATTATTCAGTTTAACAAGGCTTGTAATAATTTCCTGTTCTCTGCGTTCCTTTAGTTTTTCAATTTCTTCCTGGGGGAGCGATAATTGTTTAACCTTCTCGATAAATGCAGAGAAGTGCTCTTTTTTCAAGAAGGAGAGATCGGTATACTCATCTACCTTTTGACCAACACCAAAATTACTCTTGGCAACATAGTAAACGCCGATTAAATGCTTAAGATTTCCGCTTGCATCCTTATAGCCTGTAACGCCAATGGCGATAACATCCGTATAACTTGTGTAGTGCAGAACTGCATTAGAATAGTGAACTGCACCGTTTACCGCATAAGAGTTGATATTTGTATAATCAGGTTGGTTCTTTGCGTTTCTGTTTGCAACATTTCCTTCAGTATCCAGCTTTACAAGCTTATCCTTGTAACCTTTGTATTCAATCAAAATCGGATAGTATTTCCCATCATTGGCTTGTAGGAGTAGCTTTGCATCAGGGCGATTGCCACCCTTGCCGCCGTTTTTGGAAAAATAATCATTTAGGGCCTGATCAATTTCTGTGTTTAAGGACTCCTGCTCCAATTTATAATCCACTTTATATGATTTGAGCCAACTGTTTACCAAATCAGCAATATTCGGTTCAACGGATTGTACTGTGTTTTTAGCCATTTTTATTTCTCCTCATCCGTGAATTCTAAAATATCGTCAACTCCGCAGTTGAGAGTTTTGCAAATCTTCTCAATGCTATCTAGAGAAATATAATTGTCACGCTTGATGCGGGTAATAATATTGGCACTAAAGCCTGCTTTCTCCATCAATTCAGCATTGGTCATGCCTTTATCGAGCAACAGGTGAAATAATTTTTTGTAGGTTACAGCCATAGCGAATCCCTCCTTACAATAAAAATTATCATATCACGAAATCGTGAATTTTTTCAATGTGTTTGCATGGATTTGTTTTCCGCTCACTCAGAGAACAAATGAGGGGGCTTGTGCCACCTTGCCCCCAAGTTCCTCTTGGTATTTATATTATCGCGACAAACTATATCATGGGATTTGACGAACGATTCAAAGAAAACAATCCGCACTTCGTGCAGGAAGACGCAGCAGAAGCCGCTAAAAATGGCTGCCTCGCTGAACGTGTGAATGCGCACTTTGGCGTATAAGAAAGACAATAAAAAGGCCTTGCCCGAACGGGCAAAGCCTTTTTTGCATGCCAAAAGACGCAGCATGATAGATAGCGATCCATGGAGGCATTCCCTGCAATCTGGCACCAGCGCATTTCACGGTTCATGTCGTACAAGTACGGCTAAACTTCGCTCTAGGGGGTGCCCGCGAGGCGAATCCTGCATGGGATGCTTCTTCGCCATGCTGCATCTTTATGTGGCTGGGGTCTGACTCACCTTCCGGCGGCTAGCACGCTTTCGGGCGGGAGGAGGGATATCGGATCCGCTGTCAGCTCATTCACGCCGTCCCCTTCCTATAGGTCAGTGCACGTGGGGACGCGGAGATAAGCTTTTGGCTCCCGGGAAGATTTTCCTCTCTCCATCAAATAATATCGGGGAAATGTTTTCTTTTTACACGGTTTTGATTTTTGAAAAGTATGGGGAAAGCGGCATCTCTATATCATCAGCCTTCCTTCCATGGGGGAGGCTGAAAGATGGCAGCTTCGCCACAATTTTTATGGATGGTCAGCGGGAGACTAGAGCAGGCGCCAGTCCGTCCAACCAAGGCGAAGCCAACCCCGTCTCGCTGCGCTCGTCTGCCCCTTCCAAAGGAAGGGGCGAGAATATGAGAAGTACGCATAAAAAACGGCGCGCAGCACCGCACCTTCCCCATTGAATCCTTTGAACCCGTTGCCCCTACCCGTTTTTTATGAAAAAATTATTTTCCTACTCTTGCGTATACGTGGTATAATAAATTGTATTTCCGAATATATGATAACTTGACGGCTTCACCATAGCGTGAAGTCATCATCAAAAAAGTGCGCCTAGGCGCAATAGGTTGCCCGAGGGGGAAAAGGAAAGAAATGAAAAGAGAAGATATCCGCAACATTGCCATCATCGCTCACGTCGACCATGGTAAGACGACTCTGGTCGATGCCATGCTGAAGCAGAGCCATATTTTCAGAGATAACCAGAAGGTCGCAGAACGCGTCATGGACTCGAATCCACTGGAACGTGAACGCGGCATCACGATCCTGGCGAAAAATACCTCTGTCATGCATGACGGTGTGAAGATCAATATCGTCGACACCCCAGGGCATGCGGACTTCGGCGGTGAAGTTGAACGTATCCTGAACATGGTCGATGGCGTACTGCTCCTCGTCGATGCTCATGAAGGCCCGATGCCGCAGACGAAGTACGTCCTGAGAAAAGCGCTGGAACACAAGCTGAAGCCGATCGTCGTCATCAATAAGATCGACCGTCCGGATCAGCGTATTTCCGATGTCGAAGGTGAGATCCTCGAGCTCTTCATGGAACTCGATGCGGACGATGACCAGCTTGATTTCCCGCTGCTCTATGCATCGGCAAGAAGCGGCATCGCCAAGCTCCACATGAATGATGAAGGCAAGAACCTTGACCCGCTCTTTGATGCGATCCTGAAGTATATCCCATGCCCGGAAGGCGAACCGGATGCCGGCCTGCAGGTCATGGTCACCACGCTCGAAGCGGATGACTACCTCGGCAAGGTCGCTATCGGCCGTGTGACCCGCGGTACCGCGAAGCAGGGGATGCCTGTCGCTATCACCGATGGCGAAAAGATCAGAAGCGACCATATCGCTCAGCTCTTCCACTGGCAGGGCATGAAACGTACGCCTGTCGATGAAGCGAAGGTCGGCGACATCATCGCTATGGCCGGCTTTAAAGATATCAATATCGGTGAAACGGTCGCTGATGCGACGAATCCGGAAGCACTGCCGGCGATCCACATCGACGAACCGACCCTGTCCATGGTATTCCATGTCAATAAGAGCCCATTTGCCGGCCGTGAGGGTGACTTCGTCACTTCCCGCCATATCCGTGCCCGTCTCTACAAGGAAATCGAAACGAACGTGGCTCTTCGTGTAGAAGACACGGAAACATCTGATGCATTCAAGGTTTCCGGCCGCGGCGAGCTCCACCTCTCCGTCCTGATCGAGACCATGCGCCGTGAAGGCTTCGAACTCGAAGTCTCCAAGCCGCAGGTCATTTTCAAGGAGATCAATGGACAGAAGTGCGAACCGCTCGAACGTCTGACCATCGAAGTACCGCAGGAATTCATGGGCGCTGTCATGGAAGGTCTTGGACCGAGAAAAGCAGAAATGATCTCCATGGAAGAACTCGCAGGCTATATGAAGATGGAATTCTCCATCCCGGCCCGCGGCCTCATCGGCTTCCGTAATGAACTCCTGACCACCACCCGCGGCACAGGTATCCTCTACCATGTCTTCCAGGGTTATGCGCCATACAAGGGTGATATCCCGGGCAGAACCAGAGGCTCCCTCGTGGCTTTCGAATCCGGCACCACCACCGCATACGGCCTGAACTCTGTCCTCGACCGTGGCGAGCTTTTCCTGGAACCGGGCGTCGAAGTCTATGAAGGCATGATCATCGGTGAAAATACCCGTGATCAGGATATGGATGTCAACCCATGCAAAAAGAAACATCTGACCAACACCCGTGCCTCCGGCTCTGATGATGCCATCAAGCTGCCGCCATGCCGCAAGTTCACGCTGGAAGGGGCGCTCGAATGGATCAATGATGATGAACTCGTTGAAGTCACTCCGGAAAACATCCGTATGAGAAAGATGGTTCTTTCCCGTCAGGCTAGATATAAGAGTGCCAATGTAAAGAAAAGCCAGCAGTAATCGCTGAATAAAAAAACGAACCCGCAAGGGTTCGTTTTTTTATTTGGAGGAGAAGGAGGAAAATGAGGAATGAAGAATGGTGGTGCGGCGCATTATACAATGAAAGCGCTGTGGATTATTGGAATCACGTAAAATGCGTCGCCCCTTGGAGAAGGGGGCAGCCCGAAGGCCAGGGATAGACTGCCTCGAAGAGGCAGATTTCTGCAGAACGGTCGGTAGGCCTCTTGAGGATCACTGAAAAACGATTCACGCAGATGAGACGCTGACAGCTACGTAGAGTTGCGCTTCTGCGGGGCACTCTATCCGGCGCCGTTGGCGCGACCCCGCTCCAGGGGTCTGCTCAGCTCGCGAGGATTTCTTTCCTTCGAAATTTGAAAGCAGGGAGGAGTGGCTAGGGATTAGGGATTAGGGATTAGGAGTGACTGGTGACTGGGGTTCTCCGGCATCGTCATCCCGAGCGTAGCCGAGGGATCTCTACTGCCCTGCGGGAATCAGCGTGTATGCGCCGAGGAAAAACGTTGTCTTGGTGCTGTCTCACATCAGGCAATGAGCGTTCTGCCATAGAGATTTCTCGGTTACGCTCGAAATGACGACGGCGCGAAGCGCTATCTAAAACTCTGCGGCGCTTAGATCCTTCGACTCAGTTCTCCTATTTCAGATAAGCCATTTTTTAACACACGACGTTTTTCTCCGCTCAGGATGACGAAATGCGCCGCACCTTCCCCGTTGAACCCGCTGAACCCGCTGAACCTGTAGAACATGTTGAACCGGTGAAACCTAACGCCAGTGGGTTGCTTGGGGATAGCCGAAAAACGATTCACGCAGATGGGACGCTGACGGCTACGTAGAGTTGAGCCCCTGCGGGGCACTCTATCCGGCGCCTTTGGCGCGACCCCTCTTCAGGGGTCTGCTCAGCTCGCGAGGATTTCCTAGTCCCTAGCTACTAGTCACCAGTCCCTAATTTTTTCCATTCATCACCATCACGTCTCCCGCTTCAAGCACGGTATCTCCTTTCGGGATGATGACTTCTCCTTGTCTTAGGATGAGGACGACAAGATGACCGTGGGGGAGGTGGAGAGAGGAGAGACTCTTCTGGTAATAGCGGCTCTTCTTCGTGACGTGGATCTCCGAGAGGGCAAGACCTGTGACAGGAGCGACGCTCAAAGCGGAAAGGACGAGCGTATCTCCGGCAGAGAGCCTCGTGTCGCCATTCGGGATGATTTTCTTGTTGCCGCGGGAAAGAAGGATGGCGAGCGTTTCAGGAGGGAATGCGATCTCCGAGAGCGCCTGCCCGCACCACGCATGCCCCGCTGGAAGGGTGAACTGGATGAATTGTACTGGCATCTCTTCCGTGTAGTCGGTGAAGGACTTCATGACATCGCTCTCATGATCGATCATAGAGAGCTTCTTCGCTGCGAGCGGCAGAAGCGCGCCCTGAAAGAGAATGGAAAGAAGAACGATGAAGAAGGTGACATGGAAGACGATGTCATTCACCGGCGCCTGCGTATAAGCGACGATGGCAAAGACGATGGCAGAGGCGCCGCGAAGGCCTGCGAAGGAGATCAGAGCGCTTGCGGCAGCAGGCGTTTTGAAAGGGGCAAGGAGAGCGAAGACGCCGAGAGGCCTTGCCACGAAGGTCAGGAAGAGCGCGATGAGGAAGGCAGGCCATGCGATCTCAGGGAGCTTCGATGGCGTGGAGAGAAGCCCCAGCAGGAAGAAGATCATCATGGAGAGAAGATTCGTTGCGCCGTTGAAGAAATGAACGATAGAGCGCTTTCCGGGAAAATCGCTGTTTCCTAAAATGATGCCGGCAATATAGGCGGAGAGGTAGCCATTTCCATCCAGCATGGCGGGAGCGGCATAGGCAAAGATAGCGATGGCGGTCAAAAGCACCATGTCGAAGCCGCCTGCAAGATAGTCGGTCTTTTTCAGCGCCCACTTCGAGATGGCTGCGATGCCGAAGCCGAAGGCAAGGCCGAAAACGATCTGCGCTGCAAGAAGCATGAGCGTCCCCCAAAGGTCAGCGGAACCATGCATGAGAGAAATGCAGATGATCGTCATCATGTAAGCGGCGGGATCGTTACTGCCGCTCTCTACTTCCAGGAGCGAGGCGGTGTGATACTTGAGATTCAGCCTTTTCGCACGGAGGATGGAGAAGACGGATGCAGCGTCAGTCGAGGCGATGACCGACCCCATGAGGAAGCTCAGAAGCCATGGTTCGCCTAGGATGAAGTGGATGAATCCGCCTGTCAAAAGAGCTGTCACGACGACGCCCGCACTCGAAAGCACGATCGCAGGGGCGGCGACAGGCTTTGCCATAGACCAGTTCGTTCCAAAGCCCCCGTAGAACATGATGAAGATGAGTGCGGTCGAGCAGATCTCTTCGGCAAAGTTATAGTTTTCAAAAGCAATATTGATAGGACCATCCGAGCCGAAAAACATGCCGAGCAGGATAAAGGCGAGAAGCACAGGGATGCCGAGCTTGTCCGAGACACGGTTCAAAAACACACAGGCAAAGATTACAATGGCCGTCAAGAGCAGGAAAGAAATCATAGGCGGTCTCCTTTTACAACAAGTGGGAAATCGATTTTCTTTATTGTATCGGAAAGGAAGAGAAAGAACAATGGTGGAAGCCGTTTCATGTGTATCGTCATTTCGAGCGAAGTCGAGAAATCCTCCTTGCAGACCGATAAAGGACGCGCGAAAGTAGAAAGAGGCAGCACACAGGTGTTGTTTTCTTGGGATGACGACACGGAGAAACCGTATTTTCAACAAGCGCGCGACCAACCCCGTCTCGCTGCGCTCGACTGCCCCTTCCAAAGGAAGGGGCGAGAATGGTGAATGACGTTCCATCCCCCCCTAGTCCCTAGTCCCTAGTCACCAGTTACCATTCACTCCCTAATCCCTAACTTTCTTTTTTGCGCTATAATAGAGACAGGTGTAAAAACAAAAGGAGGAACCATCATGAAAGCTGATTGTGCAAACTGCCCGCATCATGCCTGCTATACCCGTGGGGCGAATTGTACGGGTGTGAAAGAAGAGGAGATCCGTAAGGCCTATACCGAAGAAGAACGGAAAATCATGGAGGCGGCGGCCTATGTCGAAGGGACATACTACAGCGACATCTGCCGTCTGCAGGAGACCGCTGAATTTGCCAAACGGATGGGCTATAAGAAGCTCGGACTGGCCTTCTGCATCGGTCTTCATGAAGAAGCCAGATACATCGTGAAATACTTCCAACAGCAGGGCTTCGAGGTCTACTCCCTCTGCTGCAAGAACTGTTCCTTTGCGAAGAAAAACTTCGGCTTAAAGCAGGTGCATCCGGAAGCGGAGCATGAAGCGATGTGCAATCCGAAGTATCAGGCAAAGTTTTTGGCAGAAAAAGGCGTGGATCTCAATATCATCTGCGGCCTTTGCGTGGGACATGACACGATCTTCACCTCGAATGCAGTAGGCCCCGTCACCTCTCTTGTCGTGAAAGACAGACTTCTTGCGCACAATCCTCTGGGGGCGATCTACTCGAGATACTGGAGAAAGAAACTGCATATTCAGGACGAGGATGAAATATAATTTGGAGGTTCAAGGTTCAGAGTTAGTCTCGAGGGCGTGCTGCCCCTTGATGGGGAATGAAATCTTTGCTCGAATTAGGAATGAAGGTGGCGGTTTCGCCGAGATCCTTCGACTCAGGTCACAGCTGTTCTGGCATTCGTTATCTCACATACGACGTTTCGCGCCGCTCAGGATGACGAAACGGGGCGATGCCCGAAAGAAGTATTCAAGTCACCAGTCATAAGTCACTTTGCGCCCCTAATCCCCAATCCCTAACTACTCACCCCTGCTTTCAAACTTGAAGTATATAGAGCGATGCACTTACTTCGGTTTCTCCCTGCTTCCTCTGGAAGGAGGTGGCGCGTAGCGCCGGAGGTTGGCTAAGCTTTTAGGAAAGTAGTGGTAAAATGAAACGCTGCGATTCAATCAACACTTCCCATGTTTTGCGCGACCAACCCCTTGCCCTTCGGGCATCCCCCTTCCAAGGGAAGGGGATAGATGGGCTACTCATCCCGCTTCTCCCTCCTTCCTCTGGAAGGAGGTGGCGCGCAGCGCCGGAGGTTGGCTAAGCTTTTAGGAAAGTAGTGGTAAAATGAAACGCTGCGATTCAATCAGCACTTCCTAGGTTTTGCGCGGCCAACTCCTTGCCCTTCGGGCGTTCCCCTTCCAAGGGAAGGGGATAGAAGAAGTGTAACAATGCTCATCTTAAGGAAGCACCGCGGAGTATAGATGGTGGCAATGTCACTTTCGGGCGTCGCCCTATATATATTCGCGGCGAAGCCGCCACCACAAGTTTGAAAGCAGGGATGAGCGGCTAGGGATTAGGAGTGACTGGTGACTGGTGGCTAGGGATTAGAAGCAAGCGGTAGTTGAAACAGCGCAATTAGCAAGCTGACCGTTCTACAGGAGAGATCTCTCGACTTCGCTCGAGATGACGATACGCGCGAAGCGCTATCAAAATTCTGCGGCGCTTCATTATTTTTCGCACCGCACCACCATTTCGCATTTCGCATTTCTCATTTCTAATTTCTCATTCAAGCGAGGCTTTCAAACGGAATCAAAGGGCGACCCGCCCCGCGGGCTAACCCTGAACCTTGAACCCATCAACCTGCACCCTAAATCATTTGACACCCGAGCGGTCTTCGCCGTACAATAGACATACTATAAAGGAGGAATAGCATGTCTGTTGTCAGCCGTTGGCTGCTTTTTTTAGTGGCTTTATGGATCCAATCCGCCGGCATCGTACTGGTGGTAAAAAGCTTTCTCGGGACTTCTCCGATCTCCAGTTTGCCCTATGTCATGAGCGAGACATTTCCTTTCACGTTCGGGGAGACGACCTTTGCGGTCAATATGGTCTTCCTTTTGGGACAGATGCTGATATTGAAAAAGGATTTTCCGAAGGTGCAGCTGCTGCAGGCGCCCATGACGATGATTTTTGCTGCCTTCATCGACCTCTGTATGCAGGCTTTCGGAAACATCACGCCGGACGCTTACTGGCAAAAGCTCATCATTCTTTTCCTCGGTGCGTCCATGGTTTCTCTGGGGGTGGCACTTCAGGGCATCGCGGACGTCCTGAAGCTTCCGGGAGAGGGCCTCGTCTATACCGTTTCAGACACCTATCACCTGGACTTTGGCAAGGTCAAGATCGCAAACGATGGGATCCTCGTGACACTCGCCATCTGCCTCTCCTATCTGGAGCTCGGCTCTGTCGAGGGCGTCCGTGAAGGCACGCTGATTTCCGTCTTCATCACCGGCATCATCGCCCGCTTCTTCCTCCGCCACCTGAGCGGCTGGGAAGAGGGGAGACGTGTGCTGAGGATCGGGTAGAGGAGGTGTCCTTGTCGTTTTACCTCCTATGTTTAGGGAAACACTGATCAAATAAGTACAATGTCTTAAAACTTGGGTTTGAACGTTGCTGGGAAAAAATGTTTGAAGAGAGAGGGAAAAATATAGATATTGAAACGGTTTGTGATCGCTGCTGTTATCGTAAATTCTGCTCATCTTGTAACCCTAAATTGAAGTATGAGAATGGAAATTCGGGAAAACCTTCAAATAGAGATTGCTATAGGGCACATATTTTAAAACGAATGGTGGAGGGACCATGGAAGCCAAATTCCGAAATATAAGGAAAATAGTTCAGCATTTGAGGCATCCCTATCGACTCTTTTTCTATTTGGCTCTATTAGGCATTATATACATGGTTTTAGATATAGTGGAACCCGTGCTGGCTGGACATATAATGGACGCGTTCTTGTCAAATGAAGTCAAAACAGAAATTTGGCAGCTTGGACTTTTATGGCTCGCTATTTTTATTCTGAAATATGCAGTAAGTTACGAGAAGATGCGGATCGGCTTATTCTCTATGCTCTCTGGAATGGAAAATATACAACTTTCAATTTTTCAGACTATTTTATCAGCACCTTTGGCATTTTTTAACCAGTTTTCTGTTGGCTACCTTATGGCAAGGCAAACTGATGATGTTTTCAACTTAGAAGGGATGATGCCTCATCATTTAGTGGAAGGACTTTTAGCCATTGCAGAATCATTTGTTATTTTATCCTGTATGTTTTATTTAAATGTATGGCTTGGAATTGGTGCGGTTCTGCTGAAATGTTTGGATTTATTCAGTAATTTTTATTTTCCCTTAAAACAATTATATAAGGAGCATAATGAAGCAAGAGCTATTGCTTCGAGTGAGCTACAGGATGTTTTGAAAAATATTTTGATTATTAAAGCAGCTGGAAAGGAAAAAGAAGAAAGTCAGCGCTTTCAGGAATGCTTGAAACAGTATTATGGTACCTGGAACAAACGGGACGAAATCAATTATATTCGTTCTTTGCTCACGCGTATGTCAGAAGATGCCAGCTATATGATTATCATTGTTCTAGGCGGAGTATCGATGTATTACGGAAAGATGACGATAGGGGAAATCACCGCATTCCTGCTGTTTTATAAAAAATTGAGCAGTGCTTTTGTAGGGGCAGTTCCCTTAATACCTTTGTTCACAATTGGGGAAGGTGCCATGGAGCGAGTCGATGAGTTGAAACGACATATTCCCGAGAGAAAGACATCTGATGATGAAAAGAGGCAGATGGAGAGTAGCGGGGAAATTGAGCTGCAAAATGTAAAATTCAGCTATAACAATCAGCGTATACTCCAAGGAGTTTCCATGTCATTTAAACCAGGGGAAATCACCGCTATTGTAGGGAAAAGTGGAGCAGGAAAGTCAACTATTATCAAGCTTTTGCTTGGACTTTATCAAGTGGAGGAAGGGAAAATTCTATGGAATGGAAATGATGTAAACCAGATAAACGGACAGTCGATGAGATCTCTAATTTCGTATATCCCACAAGACGCGCCGCTATTTCATAGAACTTTACGTGAAAATATTTTATATGAAGCGCCTGAAAGTGTGAGTGATGAAGATGTTTCTAAAGTGATTGCTCGAACGGGCATTCAGGAAATGCAAAAAAGATTTGAACAAAAAGAGAAGGCTTGGAACTTAGAAACAACGGTGTCTGGTGGTGAACGGCAGCGTATCAATTTAGCCAGGGCCTTGTTGAAGAATGGGAGCATTTATATTTTTGATGAGGCTACATCAGCGTTAGATACAGAAACGGAGAAAATAGTACAACAGACGTTACGAGAATTATCAAGGACCAAAGTAGTTATTATTATTTCGCACCGGCTGTCTTCTGTTAGAGAAGCGGACAAGATTTATGTGCTTGACGAAGGAAGCGTGCAAGAAAATGGCTCTCATGAAGAACTTATGAAAAAGAAAGGGAGATATTATCGTTTATTTGAAGAGCAGGTGAAAAAGAATGACGAAAAGCAGATTACTGGTTGATTATGAAATTGTAGAAATGAGTGGTACGAAATTGGCGATTTTTAAAAATGGTGGAGAAGATGTCTATGTTGTAAATAAAGAAACGGCTTATATCCTGAACTTGCTAAAGAAAGGATTTGGAAATGTTGAGATTGTGAGTGAAATGAATTCTCACTATGGTTTACATCCTGACTTAGCGGGAAATTTGTTGGGGGATTTGCTTATTCGATTGAAGGACAATGATTTGTTTTCAGAATAAGAAGTAAAGCAGAAATATGATCAAGCAAAAAGGAGCTGTGAAATAATAGCTCCATGAACACAAAAAAGGACTTTCGATTTT
>ENA-UOJH01000899-UOJH01000899.1-human-gut-metagenome-genome-assembly--contig:-C148-NODE-899-length-24860-cov-49.938964_pt1 | contig 24860 bp, 21 predicted proteins | sample MGYA00242345_ERZ723892 | MGnify/ENA metagenome assembly ERZ723892 | reverse complement strand
CCCCGTTCTGCGTGATTGCCTTTTCTATGCGCTCGTCGGAGAGGGTAAGCTCCCGTTTGGCTTCATCAATCACAAGCACGCGGTCAAGGTCGGCTTCGGCTTCTATCAAGCGGGGCTTGACGGTATCGCCCAGCCCGTCCTCGGCGGTCTGGTAAATCACTTGGAATGGCGGCAAGGGCTTCATTCCCGGCAGCGTTCCCCCGGTGGTGCAGGCAGCGGCAAGGCGTAGGGCAAAGGTGGTCTTGCCCTCGCCGGGGTTACCTTGCACAATGGTTACTTTCCCAAAGGGGATATACGGCTCCCATAGCCATTCAACGGTCTGTGTGTCAACCTCGCTCATGCGGATAATCTCAACGGTTTCTTCCTGCGGCGGCTCTTTCAAGCCGTAAATCGCTTCACGGATATACTTCCCGTCTGTGATTTCTGCCCGGTGCTGCAATACCTCGTTCCAGTCCTTGTAAAGCGGCACAAGGCGGTGGACGGTCAAGCCCTCCGGCACAAGCTCCGCAAGGCGGCTGCAAGCGTCGTTTCCGGCTTGGTCGCTGTCAAGGCAGAGGTAAACGGTCTTGATGTTCGGACGGTCAGAGAGGAAACGCAACAGGGCTTTTTCTCCCACGCCGCCCAATGACAGGTAGCTTTGCTTCTGCCACGCCTTTTTGAACAGGCAGAGGAAAGAGAGCAGGTCAACGGGGGCTTCAAAGACAAACAATCTTTCGCCCTCGCCCCGGTAGCAGAAGTTAAAGGCTTTGTCGCTGCCTTTCACATCAAGCCGGAAGTTTCCCGCCGTTCCCTTGCTGTGGGCGTAGCGCGGTATTCCGTCCTCGTCCCTCCCCACAAATACGGCGTTGTGGTGGGCTGCGTCCTCGTAAATATCGCCGCGGGCAAAGAAAAAGCCCGTCACATCTTCATCAATGCGGCGGGCGGCTGTGAGGTAGTTCCTCGCTGTTCGGTTGTCGTTGTTTGGGGGCGGTAGCCGGAAGTCGGAAAGGGACGCGGGGCAAGGTCTGTCCGGCGGCGGTGCGGCTCCCTTTTCTCCTGTGAGAAGTTCCACGGCTTCGGTGAAGCTCTTGCCAAAAAACTCCATGACAAAATCAACGGGGCCGCCGCCCTTGCTCTGGCTGTGCCTGTACCATTTGTTTCCCCGGACGGTCAGGCTGTCGTGCCGTTTCCAGCGGTATTCATTCCCGGCGCGGGTAAGCTGCTCGCCCTGTGATTGCAGGAAAGAAACAAGGTCGGCTTGGTTCGCCCGGTCTATCTGTTCTTGGGTGTAGTACAAAAATCTCAACTCCTTTCATCGTTCTAAGTCGTGCCGCTTGGCGCGGGTCTGCTCCGGCTGGTCGGCTTTCAGCGCAATATCAACGCACTTGCGGATATTGTGCAGCTCGGCAACCTCGGCGCGGGTTTCTTTCAGCTTGGTATATTCCGCTGTCCTCTGTCCGCTGAGAGTGGCGTACTCTTTTTCCCATTCAGAGATAGGCAAGGGTGGCTTTGTCCCTTTCGGCAGATTTGCATGGAGATAGCGGCTCGCTGCGTTCCATAGGGTAAGCTCGGCGCGGTGGGCTTCCTCGTACTTGTCGCGCTTGTTCGTCCAGCCGTTTTTCAGCTTTTTCAGCTCGTCGTGAATGGGCTTGTACTCGGTGTAGTTCTTCCCGTATTCAATCAACTTTTGCAATTCTTTCATGCGCTTCTCGGCGGTTTTCATGCCCTCCCGGATAGCGTCGGCTTGGTCGCTGACAGAGGAAAGAGCAGCGTCCAGTTCGTCAAGGGTGGAAATGCCATGCTCGGAAAGATAGCTGACCGCCTTTGCAACGGTTTTCAGTTCATCGGCGGCGTGCTGCCTTTGCCAACTCTGAGAATACTTCCGGCTCTTTTCTCTCTGAACGCTTAAATACTTCATCAGCAGATTTGCAAGGCCGGGGGATTGCGGGGGCTGCTCCGGGGCGGTTTCCCGCGCTTTGAACAGGTCGGCAATCCATTCTTTGAGTTTCCCAATCTGCGCCCGGATTTCCCGGATAAGGCGGTTTGCCTTTTGGATATTCCGGTTCAGCTCGCCTTTCTCGGTGGCTATTCCTTTCTTCTCCATTTGACAAGCCGCCACGCCCATGTGGACGGTAGGCAGCTCGTCAATGCCGCGCTCGGCGTTGCTGCGGTGGTCGATACGCTCCGGGCTTCCGTTCCTCTCCAAAAAGTCGTTGGTATAGTCAGCCCATGCCTTGCGCCACAAGAGGGTGTTGTCCTTGTCGTTCCAGCCTGTAAGGTCAACTTTGTGGGTTTTGTATCTGCCGCTTGGCAAGCGGATACGCTCGCCGTTTTCGTCAAGGTCATATTCCTTTTTGGACTTCGCCGCCCATGCGCCGCGCTCGTCAAGGGGGCGCATGGTAAGCATGATATGACAATGGGGATTGCCGCTGTCGGTGTCGTGAATTGCAAAATCCACACACATTCCTCTGGAAACAAATTGAGAGGAACAGTATTCCCGGACAAGCCGGATCTGTTCCTCTCTGGATAATTCTATGGGGAGTGCCGTGTCAATCTCTCTGGCAAGCTGGGCGTTCCCGGCTTTCTCGTAAAGTTCCACGCTGTTCCACAAGGTTGAACGGTCAGAGAAAGAGGGCGGGGCATGGGGCGGCAGCATGATTTCGGTATGGACAACGCCGCCTTTGCGAGTGTAGTCATGGGTCACTCCGTCCCATTCGTTTGTCAGCTTTTCGCCGCTTCGGTAGGCGGCTGCGGCAACGGCTGATTTGCCTTTTCCTCGGCTCACAATGCCGATGTTCCAATGGTAAATGGCTATGGGTATCACCTCCCGGATAGGATAATAAAACCCGCAAAAATGGTACAGACGCCAACGGCGGGTGTACTGTTTTTGTGGGTGTGCAGGGATAGCCGCAAAGCGGCGCAAGGGGTGCAGCCCCTTGTTGCGGCAAAGCCGCCATATCGGAGCGCGGGGAAAGTTCCCTGTGCGGAGATAAGCCCTCGGCAGAGCGCACACGCCCGCAAGGGTGTATAAGTGCGCCCTTTGTTCCAAAGGGATTATTCGCTTTTCCCGCCCTCGGTGCGTTTTTTCAGATAGCCCCGCGCTTCCTCGCTCGTCAAGGCAAGCCGGAGAAAGGCGGCGGCTTCCTCGTCGGTCATGGTCTTGGCTTCCGGCACAATGCTCTCAAAGACTGCGCCCCGGACGATCAGCCGGTGGCTGCGCGTCCGGCGTTCCTCTTGGGACAGCTTTTGACGCAGCACCTTTTCCCGATTTTCAAGCTGCCGGATTTTCTTCTTCCCGTCCTCAATCTCGGCGGTCACTTCCTCGCGGGTTTTCTCCCTCGGTTTCGTCATGGGTGGTTGTTCCTTTCTGCCCGTTGGCATGGAAAAAGGGCAGTCGATTGCTCGGCTGCCCTCAAAGTTCGTTGTTCCGTTTTTAGTTTGTCCCAATGGGGGGTATGGATGGATTTTTCACTAAATACCATTCATCATTATAAAAAATGTAATGATTATCTATGATGGAATAGGTAAACTTGATCTCGCCATTATTGACATCGAAAGCCCAAGATTCGCCACCAGCATATACCTCATTGGGAGCTTCACCTTCACCGTAACTCATGTGTTCTAACTCAAGAGCAGTTGCCCATTCTTTAACAGCTACTATTTCATCTTGGCTCAATTCTCGTGATATTTCGGATGAATATACCAAATAGGTGACTTCTATTGTCTTAATAGTGTCTGGAAATTGTAAAATATTTTCCGAAACATTTTCGTTGCCGCCTGCTAATCCACCTGCTTCACCGCTATCAATTTCTTGGGGATTCAGCATAGAGGGTACGGTTATTATGGCTGCTACAATAAGGCATAGACAAGCCGCCATAGCGCCCAATTTTACCCAAACGGGCTTTTGGGATTTCTTTTTATAGTTGAGAGCTTCATCAACATATTTCGTATCAAGCTCGCTCATGGCGTCGGAAAACTTCTTTGCGTTCATACGAACACCTCTCTTTCTATCAAGTATTGTTTCATCTTCTCGCGGATACGGGTCAGCCGGACGGAGATGTTTTTCTCCGAAAGCCCCATAAACTCGGCTATATCCTTGTAGCTATCGGCAAACCAATAGCGGCGCATGAAAATGACGCGGTTTTCGAGGGTCAGCGTGTCCAAAAACTCTCCAATGATACGGGCTAACTCTCTGGCTTCGATTTCATCTTCCACGGTTTTTTGGTCTGCGATATATCCCTCGATTTCCTCTAAGGCAATCTTATAGTGTCCGCTTCGTTTGGCTGCTTCCTTTCTCCAATAGATTTTGAGCGAAATGTTCCGCACGATTTTCACAATGTAGGACAACAAGGGGTTGGGGTGTACCGGGGGAATGGCGTTCCATGCGCCTAAGTAAGCGTCATTGACACATTCCTCCGCGTCCTGCCTGCTGTTCACGATGTTATACGAGAGGTTGTGGCAGATTTTTCCGTATTTAATGTCCAGCTCCCGTATGCCTTGCTCGGAACGCTCAAAAAACATCTCTATGATTTTTTCATCGTCTATCATCTCACCGCCTCCTTTCCGGCTTCACCTATATACTACGGTTTTAGCGGCGAATACTACATCAAATCCAAAACTTTTTCAAAAAAATTATACCACACTTCGCGTGAGATTGCTCGCGGCAGCTTTCGCCGCTTCGCTGGCGGCTCGGCGGCGTTCTTCACTGTATGGGGCGGTCAGACGGAAAGAGAAGCGGCCTTTCTCAATGTCAAACTCCATGCGGCCCGTTTCCGGGTCTGTGTCGGTCTGCTGGCAGATCGCCGGATAACGGTGGCTGTATGCAAGCAGACGCTTTTTCAAGGCGGTGTTGTGGGTACGGATATGGATAAGGGGGTCTTTCTCGTCAAACCAAATATCAGTGGTCTTTTCTTGTTTGGTAAGCCCTGTTCTCATAAACTCTCCTTTCTGCGCCCCTGTTACGCAATAGGGGCATTTTTCGGGTGTTTTCTCCGGCTCTTGACTTGGAGAAAACAGCGTTTTTGACGATAAAAACCGCCCGGACGGGGAATGGTTCGTCGGGGCGGCTGTTATCGCAAGATTTCCGATTTTTCCGGCTCTTGACCGTTAAACATAGATTAACTCATGCATTACGATTTCCTCGGCTCTCGCCTTGCAGTTGTTCATCAAACCTACCCATTTCATCGGGTCGGCGGCTTTGAGGGCTTCGGTGGCTCCCGCTTCTCTGGCAAGGCGGGGCATGAGGTAGTCCAGCATATCCCGCGCCGCCCGGTCTGTTTCCGCAAGGTGGGGGTATAGCTTCTCGCTGGCTACAAGGGCGGTATAAAGGCGGTGGCGGTATTGTTCCAGATAGGCTTTCCGCAGCCGCCCATAGTGGCCGATATGGGGCTTCGGGGTAATAGGGCGGTTCCCGTTGTCAATCAATCTTCTCATGCGATTTGTTCTCCTTTCTCGTCCTGCTTCTTTTTGTGGTAGTTCTCCCGCCTTGCAGCAAGGAAGTTTTCATACCGGGCTTGAGCTTTGGGATTTCCGGCTGCGGCTTCCTCGTACATCTTCTGGCGGGATTTCTTGGTAGCTTCACTATGGTATGCCCGCCGCCTTGCAAGCTCGGCGGCTGCGACGGGGTCGGTTTCCGCTTGGATTTTCAGTTCTTGGTAGGCGTTTTTCTTGCGGTTCCGGCTTGCTTCAAGGCGTTCCGTTTCCTCTGGCGTGAGTGGCTGGCCTGCGTCCTGTGCGGCGGCAAGCTCTTTCAGCGTCCGGGGCTTGGGCGGCTGTGCCGCTTTCTGACGCTCATACCATGCCTTGTGCTGGCGGTTTTTCCTCTCTCGGTAGGCGGCAAGACGCTCTGCTTCCTCCGGCGTGAGGTCGGCTCCGGCCTTTTGCAGCGCGGCAAGCTCCTTTAAGGATTTCGGCTTCGGGGGCTTGGGCGGTTCGGCGGCTTTCCGCTTCTCCCGCCATTCCTTTTGCCATGCCCGGTTATGGGCTAACCGCGCTTCATCTGCCGCCTGTTCCTCTGGGGTCAGCAAACCCGCTTTCTTCCTCGCAGTAAACTCCCGTTTCTCTGCCTTGCGCTTTTCTTCCCGCGCTTTGGCAAGCTCCTGTGAATGGGCTTCCTTTGCAGCCTGTTCCTCCTGCTGGCGGCGTTGTTCCTCGGCTTCCATTGGGGTAACGATATGGGCGGGGACTTCAAACGCGCCGATGAAGTTGAGGTAAATATCTATCCTCTGGCGGCGGCTGTTCCCGCGTCCCTCGCCCTCATGGACAACGACTTTTTCGATAAACTCGTTGAGCATGGGCGTTGTCAATTCGGAAAAATCAGTGTAGCGGCTCACAAGCTCGATAAACTTATCTGTTTTCAGCCTGTCGGCGTTCCAGCTCTCGATTGCTTCCTCCCATTGTGCGATAGCGGCTTCCAGCTTGGTCTGTTCCTCGTCGTATTCGGCAAGCAGACGGGTAAAGTGCTTATCGGGTATCTTGCCTGTGGCGTTGCCCTCGTATAGCTTCTTTACAAGGCCGTCCAGCTCCTTACACCGCCGCTGTGCCTTGCTCACTTTCTGCCGGTACTCCTTGACGGCGTTCTCTTGGTGCTGGTCGGACGCTTCCCGCACACGCTCGATAAACTCCGCTTCATTGTGCCGCACATACCAGCTCACGCGCTGGATTGCAGCAAGAATGGCGGCTTCCATTTTCGCGGTGGGGATATAGTGCATGGTACAGTCGCGGGTAAGCTGGCGGTAGCTGGAACACACAAAAGCGTCGTCCAGATACTTGCCTTGCACAAGGCTGCTGCGGTGGGTCAGCTTCGCGCCGCAGTCGGCGCAGTAGAGAAGCCCGGTCAAGCGGTTTGGGGTGGTCTGCCGCTTGGGGGCGCGGCGTTTTGTCCCCATAAGCCGCTGGACGGTATTCCATGTTTCCTCGTCCACAATGGCGGGTATCTCCCCGTCAAAAATATACTGTTCCTCCGGCGCGGTCTTGCGGGTGCTTTTGGTCTTGTAGTTCTCGCAGACGGTTTTCCCTAAAACCTTGCGCCCCGTGTACTCCGGGCGTTTGAGGATATAGCTGATAGTTGTTGTTGACCATGCGTAGGGGTCTGTGTACTTCGCCGCCCGGACGGGTGCGCCTATCCGCTTCCAATGCTCGGACGGGATAGGGATTTTCTCGGCGCGGAGTGCCCTTGCTATGCTGGCGATACTCTCCCCGGCAACAACGCTGTGGAAGATACGGCGCACAACGGCGGCGGCTTCCTCGTCGATTACCCATTCGCCCTTGTTCTCCTTGGACGCAAGGTAGCCATAGCTGACGCTGCCGGAGCAGCGCAAGCCCTTTTCCATTCTCGACTTGAAAACGGTCTTGATTTTCCGGCTGGTGTCGGCAACATACCACTCGTTTATCACATCGCGAAAAATTGACATTATATCAAAGCCGTTGGCGGTATCAAGGTTGTCATTTGCCGCAATAAAGCGTACATGGTACTCGTCAAAGGTGCGCTTCAAAAGCCCCACTTCGACAACATCACGGCCAATCCTGCTTTGGTCTTTGATAATGACCGTAGCCACATTTCCCGCCCGGATTTCTTCCAGCATAGCGTCCAGCCCCGGACGCTTGAAAGTCGTTCCCCGCACTCCGTCATCGGTGAAGTGCCGGATATTCGTAAAGCCGTTCTTTTGGGCGTAGTCCTCCAAAATGCGCTTTTGGTTTTCTATCGACACGCTTTCCCCGGCTCGTTCATCGTCATGGGAAAGACGCTCGTACAGGGCTGTGATTTTTCCCTTGTCCGGCTGTTTCTTCATGGGGTGTAACCTCCTTTCTTGAGGGTGCGCGCTCCCTTTATCCTTATTGTAAATTACCATTCGGATCAGTGACCACATAGGAACTGTGCATCTGCATAAGGTTCGGCTTCACAAAAAAGCGTGTCTTACCGGAACCGGAACCGCCAATCACAAGAATGTTTTTATTCCTTGCATACTTCGGCTGCTTTGGTCTGCCGGACATCATAAGACGCTCCGTTGCCGTTAAAAGCACGTTGTTTTCAAATACCGGATCGACATAAGGCTCTATGTCTTTGGCAGTTCCCCACCTTGCTGAACCGTATTCTACGCCCTGCCGGAATTTCTTTGCATTTTTCGCTTTATAATATACTACCATACGAAATCCTATCCCACATCCCATGCCAACCAGTAAATCCCTCGGCATAAAACTGGGAAACGGGTTTACAAACGCACCTCCCATCCCATTGATCGTGTCCAACACCTTCTGCAACGTGTTATCTCCTGCCTGCTGTCCATACAGCCATGAAACCTTATTAAAGACATATCCAAATATCACATAGGGAGCACATTTGAGGGCAAACTGTTTCCCATTTACCCCTCTGCACTTTTCTTTGACAGTTTTCGGGATTGACTGCAAATCCTTTACAATCCCGTCAATGACCTTGCTTATAGGCTCTGTCCCCTGTCCTTGTTTTTCTCTCTGCTCCGCTCCCTGTTCTTGTTCTGTGCGATCATCTTCTGAAGTCCTTTCAGTTTCTTCCGTAATGACGGACGCTGTTGCTTTTTCTCATTAACTTTTACAAATTCCTTGAACGCCTGTGCAATCACATCGGCATCCTTACCCTTAAAAAATACAAGGTATTTTGGCGGCTCCGTGGTCTTATCCCGCTTTACAGCGAAATCTACATTGTACTTTCTCGCCACACGCTCAAAAGCCTTAATGTTATTATCCGTGACCTCTATGGACTTCGCACCCGCTCCCTGACCTACCAGCTTTTTCACCGGTATTTTCCCGTGGGAAGGCTCTTTATGTTTCTGATGCTCCAGATACATCTTCATCGCCTTCTGGAGAACACTTGCGGTCAGTTTGGATGTCTTGATTGCAAGGGCAATCGTTTTTTGTGTTGTTTCCTCCTGCATAAACACCTCCGATCTGCATCTTCCTGTGCATATGCCCCTCTAAGGTGGAACATACAGCCGATGTAATAAATACCTCATAATCCTCCTTTCCGCTTCTGGACATCGTGTCCAAAAGCAATAGAAAAGGGCAGCTACAAATCTTTCGACTCATAACTGCCCTAACGCTGTTGTATATTATTTTTATTTCGTCTTGCCAACTTGAAATTTTCTAAACATGCTACTTCCACTAAAATTCAAAAACTTTAGCATCTGCCACTTGCTTCAAATCATATACCAACACATTCTGAATTTCAGTAAACGCCTCATTAGTTACCACCCATCTTTGAATAACAGGTTGATTCATATAAACACTATTTCCCATTTCCGTTCTTAAGCCGTAATAATACTCAAATCTACCTATCATTTTATTATTTGAATCGACTATCTTTAAGCCATCATCAAAAACAATTTCCCATCCGAAATGATTTAGTGCACGTTGTGAAAACATACACATAATATTGCTGCCTTTAAAACTCTCTACTCCTACATTATGCACAAGTAAGTTACAATGTTTTTCCTCCACAAATTCTTCACTTCGATGAATTAAAAGTCTTGCATTTCTCTCACAAGCATATAAAGCAAAATCTCTTTTCATCGTAGGAAAATCAATATATGTAGTCATAAAGCCTAAGAGTTCTTTCTTATAGCTATATTCCGTTAACGCTCCACCAAGAACTATTTCGTCATCACTAATTCCCATAGTGAAAATATTCTTTAACAATTTCTCCTTATCATCTTTATCCTGTTCTTCAAACTCATCAATTTTTACATTTAATATTTTGTTTTCTTGATATGGCAATATCGCTGGAGACTGCAACAAAACATAAGGTTCACTTGTAGAAAGAATAATTCGACTTAACGGAATTTCTGCTCCATCCCATCTTCCTTGATACCATTCTTTATACAATACCCTAAGAAAAGCAACATTTATATCGTACAAGGCTACACCGCACTGCTTTCTACCACCCACATCAAGCAGCATATTATCCGTATCACTGATTTGCTTCATATATGCTGCCACCTTGCTTTCTATGTCACTACAGTCATCCCACATTTCCTCGGTCATCCGTTTAAGTGATTCCATAACATATCTAGTACCGGTTAAATATTGTTCTTTGCTTTTTACAGATAATAGTTTTTTGGTGCTATATTCTGGAATGTCTGCAAAATATTTCTGTTTTTCCTTTTGCATCTCAAAACCATTTTTACCACATAATCTTTGTAACAAAATCCTTGAGTAAAATGCCGCATTAAAATCCGAATCATTGATATGTTTCGTAACCAAACTCTCTAGCAAAACTTTATCCATTACTTTAGTTTCAGTCAACAATTCATAAACCATCAACATCCATTCTTTAGCTCTATAATGAAATTCATCCCAATATTCTTCTATTTTCACCACTAATTCTGGATAAATTTGCAATAAATGATAAATGCCTCTTAATGCATTTTCTGCCGTATCAGCATTATCAGAAAGCATAAATACTATGAGAATCCTAATAAACAAATCCCGAAATGTGTCTATACTCTCAATGTCCATGGAACTATACACTCTTTGAAGATTGGTACCTGTATTCTCCTTAATATTCTCTTCTTCATTACCTATTCTTCCGGCTGACGAAATCCATAAGTTGTGAGTATTTAGCAGATTATCCAAACCTTTTTTACAGTATTCCTTACCACATTGTTTTACTTTCCACAAACATAAATACATTATATTTTCACCTGGATAAAAGCTTTCTCTTCCCCCTTCTAATCCTGTCAAATAATAAGACCTTATATACTCATCAGCTATGGCATTGGGCAAATTACTTATTACATACTTTAAAATTTCTCTGTTTCTCCATCCATATCTTTCATTAACAAGTTCTTTCTCTAGAATTTTTTCTAAGCAAGAATAATAAGCCTCTCTATCATCACGCATATTCTCACATTCTTCAAATAACGCTTGTCTATCATGATAATCTAAATCCCCTGCCTGAAGATACTGCTCAATATAATTGTGCTGAACATTCCCACATATCTTTACCTCTGCCTTATCACACCATCTGCTCGGGATAATGTAACGGCTTGGATCAACACGAGCACTTATTTCAGCTTTACCCATTTTACATATTTTCTCATGTACAGATGATAATTCATTTCTTTTAGCACAAATCTCTATTGCTTTATCTAATGCTGCAATTGTTGAGTGATTTGAATCGTTTTTCCAATTCAAAATTCCCAATCCAAATGCCCAAATAGCTAATAAATCGTTTTCTGAAACACTTGCTTTTTTTAAATATCCTATCAAGCCTTCAATAATATATTCTGGCTGTTCTAATAATTCTGACATATATACAGGTGTAGATAAAACCTTTTTTATTGCATCTAATCCATCATCAAATAAATCGCCATATAATCTACAGTTTGCCTGATAATCAAGTCTGTTATCACCCAATTCTTCCATCTTTCCAGAAAGACTCTTTATCTGTTCAGTATATCTATGCGTATTATCACACCCCATTTCAAGTAAACTGTCATACCATTCTAAGATATCACTTAAGCTATATTCCTTATGAGAAGCATATCCTATAACAGACCATTTTGCCTTTTCCCGAGCAGCTGTAGTATTGATATAATTTTCTAATTGATATTTTTCAACCAAATTAAAGATATCTTTGATAATTCTATTTCTTTCACCTATAGGATTGTCCCAAACTCTGCCTTTTTCTCCGAGCCAATCCTGATACCAAACAGTTAATCTTTCTACATTATCTCTATAGAAATACCACCCTGCATCCATAACTTGATGGATTGGGTTATTTTCAAATATTTTTTCACATATATTTGAGATAGCTGATTTATACGCCTCGCTTTCCTGTGTTGCCAATATAATATACGCTTTTAAAATCAATGATGATATATTTCTTATCTGCAAATCTGTCACTCGTGGAATCCAATCTTTAATCATCACTAATGATAAGATCCGTTCCATCTCATATAAATGTTCTGCAAACTTCTGCCCATTATGTTTTGCATGCAACCAATATCCAAGATAGCAAAGGCAATTGAACCATACGCCATAATAACTTCTGTCCCTATGCGAATTCTTTGTTAAAAATTTGTCTAATACCCTTTGGGATACTATGAGTCGATCCACTGCTGGCTGTAAATAACTCACTACAACAGCATATATACTGTAATAATATATTTCATGCTCAAAATCTCCATGTGGTAATTCAATGCCTTGAATTTGATTATATACTTCTTCTCGATCATATTTATCATATTTTTCTATATTTCCAGAAACTATTCTCATAAAAAGATCGAAAATCAGTCCTAATTTGCTATGTACAAGTACATCCCTGTTTACCTTTTCAATAATACTAATTGAAGAAAATCTCAGCTCTCCCATTAACTCTATTAAAATATCAATTAAAACATTCGATCTAACAACAATATGGCAAATACTGATAAGGGCTGTTTCTAATTCTTTATCTTTATAATTTAAAACAGATTCATGCCAGAATGATTCACATAATCCACGCATAAAAACAGTTATTTCATCATTCCACTCAGATTCCTTTTCAAGCATACTATATTGCTTTGACCAACAAATCAATTTACCTAAATCGTCTGAAATTTCTTTTGCCTCTGTTGATATCATAATATAATCCGGATTTCTTGTATCTAACATTCCCTTGTCTCTCAAAATATTCCAAAGTTCCAATACATTTAATCCTTCAAACCAACGATTAAATAAATCAATAGTTCTTTTCTTTTTTCCTGAATAATACAAATCTTTGGCATACGATAGTACATCTGAAATCAAATGTGCATCCCATTGATTAATTGGTTCCACATAACATTCATATGGAGCCACACCCACATACTGCCTTACATCCCTAAATTCAGAATTCTCTATTTCATATTTAGTGTCTTCAAGCTTATTGATTGTGAGAATAGCTGTAGACAAAGATTGCAACTTATCATAATCAATTACCTCTTGCAAAAACAGTCTTTTCATTATGTTATTCGATATAGAGGTTAATTCCCAAAGTTCAACACCATTTACATACGCCTCGATAACAAACTTACTTGAAAAAACATCAACTATTTCTGCTTCTCTTTTAGCCATAGACATTAATCTAACAATATCAAAATAATAAGCTTGACTTTTATCATCTTTACATAAATAGTAATCCGTCAATGAATTGCATATTTCCTGCGTATGCTCATCATCAATATTTACAATATTTGATAAGAAAACTTTCACATCATTATGTAAAACATGATATTTCCCCACCTCCTCTACAATCAAAGGTTTTAATGTTTTCAACACATTATTCCAAGCAACTACAGGTATATCAAGTTCATTGAATATTTCTGCTAACATCTGTCCATCAACACGTTCATTCAAAAACGCAAATACACCTGCCAATTTGTAATCTACAAAATCATACTGTTTTAATGTACCAACAGCATCATTCCATATATTAGAATAATATTCTTCAATATTTCCGCTTAGTTTTCTGTCCGATAATTTTCTTTCTAACTTCATTGCATCCGCACATTGACTTGCCTCATATACCGCAAAAATAGCAGCTAAAGTGTTCTTTTCAGCATATTTTTCAACAATGTCCGTAATCACATTATATTCACTACTTCTCGTATCAGATATTTTTTGAGTTACAAGTGATAATATATCCCCTCTCTCAATTCCTGGCACATCTAAACGCTTTACACTATCATTTTTTCTCTTTAACCATAATGGATAATTCGGATAAGACTCTTGAGGTTGTCCGGATATCAACAATTTTATATTATCCGGAATATATTCTGGTCTAGGTAATGTAGCCAAAAATGTTTCTGAAACAATTCCTGCACGTGCTGCATGATCTATTCCGTCTATTGCAATAACAAATGTGCATCCAGTATCTCTTGCATACGCAGACGCTATTTCAAAAAAATGCTTTTTCATCTCTTCCAACGACATAAAGCAATTTTGTAATGGCACATTGTATTTATGTAAAGAACCTTTTAAGCACTGTTTTAATTGGCTAAACATCTCATTCCAGAAATGTTCCTTTTTTACCCTTTCCGAAACATCTATCGGCAAGTATTCTTTATCTGGCTGAATAGGTTCATAAGCATAATACCTAATTTTTATAATGCTGTCTCTCTTATTGCATAGCTTACTGACTATATTTGTTTTTCCGGTTCCCGGTATCCCTGAAAGGAAAAGAACTTTTTCATTTCCAAACAATAATTCTTTTTCAATCTCTTCTACAAAATCTTTGCGGCTATCAAAAAATGGCTCTGCAGGCATTAGTTCATGATTATACGGAGAAATATAATCATCTATAGATAATGCTTCATATACATCTTCCACATAAATTCGAGAAGTATTTCTCACAGATGTTGTCCACTTCCTTAATGCATGATCAAGTTTTCCTAATAATTTGTCCGCATCATCCAAAGTAATCCTAAATGCTGTAGATAAGTGACCTAAAACCTCATTTTCTATTTCTTGTAAATCCTTCTGCTCGGTTTCAAGCTGTAATAATCTTAAGAATTTTAGTTTATCTTTGTTACTTTGAATCCCACTGAGCTGTGTTTTCCATTCATTCCAAGCTTCAGGATATTCTTCAAATACAATATCTTCAAAGTTTTTCGCAGATTTAATCTTTTCATTCAATTTTTTCCAAAATACGTCAAGTGCTGGTCTTACGAATGTGTCCTCCCCCTTTGTCATAGAAATTACTTGACCTTTTCTTCTATTCGTAAAGATTTGTGGAATAACTTCAGTATATCTACGACTCTCTTCTTGCCATGAATCTGCCAATTCGGCTAATAATGATTTACTTGTCTTTTTCGCAGAATAAACCAAATCTGCAAATGTCAACGTATCATCTGCTCTTGTATGTTTAACCTGTATACATAATACTTTTCCATCGCTATATGTTACAACAACATCATCTAATCCCAATCCTACATTTGCCTGCAATTCAACATATTCTATATTGTTTTCTTCATTTAACATATTAATAATCTGTTGCTCACCAACAGACCACTCATACCAATATGGATCTCCCATTCCTGGCTTGGTTTTTTCTGTATAATTCATCTTTCACTTCTCCTTTTTCAGCTATTCCCCTGCTCTTTGTCTCATCTACTTCTTTTTACGCCATCTGTCTATTTTCTTGCTATTATATCTAGATCCAATTTTTCTTTAATCTTAACTTAATTTAAGTATCCCCTGCAAACTAAAGTCTCAATAATTTAACGTATCATACTAACTAAAGAACAAGTGCAAAACTCCGCATACATCTTATCATCTTCCAGCCTTATATCATCAAGTAACAACGCCTGAAACAAAACATCCCACACCTTCACTAAGCTTACCATTCCATACTCTTTTTCGGTAAAGCCTTCAATCTGCATCTTCTGCAAAGCAGCTTCCTTTCTCGCCACCAGACAATGCGTATACAATGCCATAATATATTTATCTGATAACAGAAAGGCATATGTTTCGTTCCCTTGATATGTATATCTGCACTTTTCCAGATTTTCTTGTGATATATCGAAATAGCATCTGACCATTTCCAAATATACATCTCCATTATACTGCGGCTTTAACTTCTTTGCATACCTTTTAATTGTTGCGAATATATTATTTCTTTCGATTGCTGTTCGAGTCCTCTTGAATACAGGTTTTCTTCCACGCAAATCCATATACACATTATTCAAAATAGTTTTTCCGGCATATTGTCTGAAATCCCTTATTCTTAACAAATAGGATAACACATCTTCCAATTTTTTCTCTGAGGTTATCTCCTGATACGAATAATCCCCAAATTCAATATGATCCAGCTTTAAAGGACTGCTCCCCTTTGCAATTTCTCGTTCCATTACTCTATTGATATCTCGCATTGATTCCATACTCTCTCCTTTCCACTTCTGGTCACAATGTCCAAAAGTAAAAAAGGGCAGTTACAAGATTTCTCCCATAACTGCCCTACCGCTGTTCATCTCAATTATTCAATTTCTGCCGTTTTTGCAAAATATGCTTTCCGGTCTGTGAGTGCTCTTTTCTCCTGTCCGGACAGACATTGAAATATCTCACTATATCCCATTCCCTCCATGGGTGTATCCTTTGCCAGTAAAAATAACTTTGTATCAAACCACTCCTGCCACAAATTCTCAAACATACTTCGACTGTCTGTGAAGGTAATTACATCCTCAAAACCCTGTGGTGGTCTATAATACTGCAATTTGACAAACCCATATCTCCCCGCATCCAACACCAGTATATTTTCAATTTCATACAGTTCGGTAAAGGCATTAGCAACTTTCTGGCATTTTAGCTGCTCATCCTCTGTAATATATGTTTCTTTCATACGACGACATCCTCTCCGTTTTTTACATTATATCTCTATTATCACACTTTTGGACATCGTGACCAGAAGTGCCTGCAATCATCTTTATTATCTCCACAAATACTGCGATCATCCTTGCAATTACGATGATACCACCTATCAGACCACCAATGATGCCGTTAAATGCCAACACCCCAATGCTCCCAGCAATTCCAAAATTTTTAGGGATGAGGAACATACACATTTTCCGAATCCCATAGGGAAAACCTACCATAATCCAGAAAAGGAAGTAATCAAATCCGTTTTCCTGTTGGCATACCGGATAACACATCAGTATCCATAAAACAAGTATCAGTACCGAAACTATCATCTTAAACAATACCCTTTTCATGCCAGCCTCCCCCATACATATCATGCTGCACTTCCTGCTGATAATAATGATTTATTGTTGATGGCGCATTATACAGTGCCGTAACCATGTATGCCTTAATGTTTGAAATTTTGGTTGTCGTGTCTTTCATACACCCCATCACATACTCCAGATGACTGCTCCTCAGCTTTAAGAATTTTGACTTTACAAGCTCATAGGGATACTCCTCCCCCGCAATCCGTATCGTAGTCCGCTTTACACATACAACCTCACAGATCAATTCAAATAATTCGTCATACAGTTCCCTGTCATTTATTTCATCATATTTCATGTGATGATCGTACTCAATATTTTCTTTGATAATCTCTATGTATGCATCTGCTCCATCCATCCTATCATCGGTCTGTTTTCCTTCACCGGATGGATAGATTGGATTGGTATAACTCATATCAGTATAATTTATATCAGTCTTATTATAGTTAGTATAAATAGGGGCTAAATCCTGAACTTCTGCAAGTTCAGTTTCTGAACCTCTTGAAGTCTGCTTTTTATACTTCTGGCGGTTCAAATTTTGTACCTCCTGAAGTTCAACTTCTGAACTTCTTGAAGTATCAATATTAGACTTCTTGAAGTTCAATTTTTGAACTTCTGTGGATTTTCCAGTATTCTCAGGCTCTTTTACCTCCTGTTCCGCTGACATTGTAGCAAAGTTTTTCACATAGATAATATCCGGTTTGCCAAGACCTCTGCGCTTTTTTTCAATTAACCCAATCCCTTTTTCGGAATCCAGCTCTTTCATAATCTTGACACAGGTTGCTTTCGCACATCCCAAATCCTCCATAATCGCATCCACCGTATAGATGATATAAGCCCTGTTTTCCTCGTCCAGCCATCCATTTTTCATAGACAGTGACATCCGATCGAGCATCAAGCCATACAGGAGCTTGGCATCGCTGCTAAGCCCCTTGAATCGCTCATCTTTAATCAACAGCCGGGGGACACGATAAAAAGAGAACTGGTCTGCTTCAATTCCATAGTAGTAATCAAATTTTGTATTCTCGTCCACTTTTTCATGCCTCCTTTGCCGTTTATTTCTCACTGTTTGAACTATTCCACTCATCCAATAGCTGGTAGATAACATTTTCAATCTGCTCATTGGAATAATATTCCGGAAAATATCTGCTGATCTTGTCTGCCTTAATGGTTACTTTTCGCTCTATCGGTTTCGATTCTGTCAGGATCAGCCTTACCATCGGTAATGTCAGTTCATCACTTTTTCCATGCTCCTTCAGCTTTGATGCCTGTGCTGTTGAAATGATCACTCCGGTTTCTTCAAGAACAACCTGCACCCACTCCTGTTGCTGTTCTGTCAGAAATGACAGCTCTACGCCCTGCACGATTCCAATTTTCTTTTTATCGACCATATCTAAAAGCGCATCTGATAAGCGGGCAAGGTAAATATACCTTTGTACTGTTTTTGCACTCTCTCCGGCAGTTTCCCCAACTTCATCCAGACTGTTGCCTTTTCCTTTTTTGCCCTGATGTTTTACAGCTTCATATTTCATAAAATAAGCTTTTGCCTTTTCACTCGGAAGAATGTCCTCCCGCTGAATATTGGAATCTACCATGATAATCGTAGCTTCGTCATCCGTATAATCACGGATGAACATCGGCATTGTAGTAAGTCCGACAAACTCACAGGCGTGTCTCCTGCGATGTCCGGCAATAATCTCATAACCGCCATCTTTCATTGGTCTGGCAATGCCTGGCATCAATACTCCATGCTCCCTGATGCTTTCCATCGTTTCCTGCATCTTTTCATCATCCAGTACCTTAAATGGGTGTCCTTTGAACTCATGCAGTTCTGACAATGCGATTTCTTGTACCTGTTCTGTTCCTGTCTGTGGCTGCTCCGTTCCAAATAAATCATCAAAGCTGTTCAACTTCACCTTTGCGGCACTTCCAGTCTTACTCATTGCCAAGCACCTCCTCCGTCAGTGATTGGTAGGCACTTGCTACCTTGCCATTCGGATCGTGCTTATAAATGCTCACACCTTCCGCAGAAATCTCCGCAGCTCTTACCGACATTGGAATACTGTTTTCAAATATCCGCACTCTGCTTCCATAATTTTCAATCAGCAGATTGCTGATGTCCCTAGCATAATTGGTACGATTATCAACCATTGTAAGCAAAATTCCCTCAATCTCCAGTTTCGGGTTGATCTGTCTCTTTACTTTTCCAATAGTTTTAATCAGCTGTTCCAGACCTTTTACCGGCAGATACGCTGCCTGTACCGGAATTAAAATACTGTCCGCACTGGTAAAAGCATTTATCGTAATCATGCCGAGTGATGGCATACAGTCAATCAGAATGTAATCATAGCGGTCTTTCTGCTGTTCTATGTAAGTACGAAGCACCATCTCCCTGCTCATAACATTCACAAGTGAGGTTTCCAAACCGGAAAGCTCAATATTTCCCGGCATGAAATCCACACCTTCCTCATGTCTTAAAATGCCGTACTCCGGTTTTATTTCCTCATCATTGATAATGGCTGCCATAATGGTTGCAAGTGTAATTTCCAGTCTGTCCGGCTCCTGAATACCAAGACTTGCCGTAAGACTACCCTGTGCATCTGCATCTATCAGTAAAACTTTCTTTCCCTGTTTTGCCAGTCCGATTCCTAAATTGCTTGTTGTGGTGGTCTTTCCAACTCCACCTTTCTGATTTGCGATTGCTATTACTTTACACATGATAAATTCTCCTATTCTCTACTATTTTGCTTTTATCTGCTGCTCTTTACATTGCTTTTCTGCACTTCCGCATAAGCTCTGTAATATTTGTTTGTCCCTTTATTGCTATAAAGCTCTGATATCTCCAGAACTTCTACTTTTGGATGACGCTGTAAGATTTTCTGAAACCATACAATGTCATTCTTCGTTCCCATCAATCTGACTTTTAACATTAGTCTGCTCCTCCAAATAAAGCATACAGTTCCCGGTTATAAGTCGCATACTCTGGATAGCGGATCTGTATCGCCTGCCAAAAGAAAGGTGCATAGGCACAGCAGAACAAGTCCTCCACTGTATACTGCCTGCACTCGTTTACCTGTTCCTCTGTTTTTGTATAATCATCTACACTCGGTGTGCCGTTGCAATACAGGTTAAATGCCATTCGCACCACCTTCATACTGCCACTGGTCTGCCAGCCTTCATGCAAGCACTCAGTTTTTACACATCCCGTCTTAAAATCATAGATGCTTTCAACATTTCTTCTCGTATCATCACTGATACCAAGGCAATAGCAAAGTGCCTTGTGGTACACATCCTGATAGCGTACCTCTTTTAATTTTTCATAGTAGAATTTTTCATGTGATTCGCTGATAAAATTGATTGTCTGTTCCTTTTTGTTTTCTGCTCCTAACGCTGTGTTGTTCATGTTCTGATCCTCCTTTAGATAAATAAAAAGGACTTTACTAATTGTTTTCACAACTAATAAAGTCCTAAGTTTCATATTCATTTCTAAATTCGTGCTAGGGATTTCTTACTAATTTTTTGTTTTAGTAAATTCTTAGTAAAATGTTCCCATAGAGTCCAAAACATACGATAAATTCAATGTTTTCAGAGTTTTCGGAAAATAATGCCGTGGCAGATGAATAATATTTTTATCATGTTGGTTTTTCTCCTCTTTTTCGTTTCCACAAGGGCTTGCAATTCCTTATAAACCCTTGATTTATCTGGGTTTGTAGGCACTTATTCATTCCCGTTGATATATGTTTCTGCCATATTACTTTTTACCGTATCTTGGCACAATTCTTCATAATTCTTCGTATTTTTACAGTCATTTGGTGTAAAATTGGTGTAAACAAAATGTACCTGCAACCCGCTTAAACAGCGGTTATTTGTGCCATTTCATCTGCAACTTTAGTGTAAGATGCGTGGGTGTACACATTTAAAGTCACCGTGATGTCGGCATGTCCCATGAGATATTGCAGCGTTTTAGGATTCATTCCACGCTCTGACATCCGGGTACAAAAGGTATGCCGAAGCACATGGGGCGTAATTCTCGGTAGCTGTTCTTCATGAGTGGCGTTGTATTTGTCAAGCAACCGCTTCATGACATGCTCCAAATGCATTGCTACCTTCGGCTTTCCATCCTTGTCCAACAGTAGAAATCCTTTATAACCATCCACCACCATTTCCTTGCGTGGCTTCTGCCTACTTGCAATAATATTCAGCAATGCCTCCTTTACCTCATCCGTCATGTAAATAAAGCGAACACCATTCTCCGTCTTAGTTTTCTCCACATAGTATTTACCATTCCGAGTTCTGGTTAGCTGATGATCTACCTTAATTTTTCGCTCCTCAAAATCCAAATCCGATAAGGTAAGCCCCATGAATTCACTGATTCGCATCCCGGTTCCAAGCAACACTATTATCTCATCATAATACCGACTGAAATGCTCGTCGTTTCGAACATATTCCAGATATCGTTCCTGCTCTTCCTCTGTCATTGCCACTCTCTTCTGACTGTTATTCGGTATCAAGTCCATCTTGAAATCAAATGGATTTTTCCTCAGATAATCATCATTAACAGCCATCTGAAAAGCAGGTTTTAATACCCCTTTGATACTATTGATGCTACTGTAACCTCGACCTTTATCATACAGATTTAGTAAAAATCTCTTGGCATCTACCACTCTGACCTTGTTTACCTGTTGGTATCCGAACTCCTCTTTGCGTAAAATATTCAGTACAAAATTATACCCTACCGTGGTGTTGTAACGCACATTTCTTCTGAGTCCAACGTATCGCTCTACCAATTCAAGCACCGTAATGCCGCCACCGGATATATCCAATCCCTGCAAGGTGTCTAACTGTATTTTCTTTTCCTTTTCACGCAGCTTGTTCAAATCATCTGCGTAGACACACTGTCGTTTACCTCTCATATCGGTGTAACGATACATGTATGTCAAATCTTTTCTTTGGCTCTCTCCCGTTCTTAATAGTCTGCCTTTGTTGTCCTTTCGCTTGTTAGGCATCCATGGCCTCCTTTCCTTCAAAAGTCTGTAACAGACCTTTTCTCCTACGGAACGAGCCCCAAATGCAGTATCTATATCATACCATATGAGGCTCGTTTTATCTAGACATACAACTGCCAATATGCCCTATATCACACTAACCTGCTCTAGATATTTTTCAAATTCCTTTCGCTTTATCAACCGCTTCGTTCCAATGAACAGGACGAAATTGCACTTGTGATTGTTAGTAATCTCCCGCAGCTTGTGTTTTCCGATGTTGAAATACTCTGCCGCCTCCGTTAAAGTTAGGTTTGATTTTTCCCAAATAGGAACGCTTTTGTTCTTGTGTTTCTCCACTAATACCTCCTTTTCTTTCTCTGATTTTTGTGTCAAAACAAATTGTACTTGGTACAATCTGAACTGTCTTTGGCATAGACATCACAGGAATTTCACCTCCGCCACTGCGTGCCGACTATCTCAAGGAGTATCATTATCCATTATTCTGTTCATCGCACATTCCTGCCACGGAATACTATTGTCCGATTTGAAATCGCTCCACATCTTACTATCCATTTTACAAAGACACAGAAGAAAATATATCTTTGCAGATGCCTCATGGCGCACCGGCAATCAGCTTCCAGAATAATTTTTGTATTCAGATTGCTTCCCTATGAACGGATGCTGATCCGTTATTTGTCAAGGTTCAACGGGAAGTTCCTGTTCCTAAAAACTTCCTCTCATAAGGTACTCACAGAAAATTGCGTTTTGCACACCCTGAGTTTAAAAAAATTTTCCTTCATTAAGTACTCACACGAAAGTATGATTTGAGGGGGTGTGAAAAACATAAAATTTTTTTAAACATAATTTACATTATGAGAAGTTCGCTGACGGTAGCATAAAATGTATTGAAGATGAGATACCTTTTGAAGTGCCTGAAGGGTGGGCGTGGTGTAGGTTGTCTCAAATTATTATCCTATATTCAGGACAAGATTTGGAACCATCTCGATATAATGATAATTCAATTGGTATACCTTACATTACTGGTGCAAGTAATTTTGAAGATGGTCGTATTATTATTAACCGCTGGACTGATTCTCCTACCACGCATGCAACAATTGATGATTTGTTGTTGACTTGTAAAGGTTCTGGTGTCGGAAAAATGGTATGGTGTAATATTGAAAATGCACATATTGCTCGTCAAATTATGGCTTTAAGGTGCATCGACGGATTGTATAAAAATTATCTTGAAATTGTTATGTTAGCCTTTCTATCAAAAATAGTTTCCAAAGCTAACGGCTTGATTCCTGGCCTAAGTAGAGATGTTATTTTAAATATGACCTTTCCGTTACCACCATTTAATGAGCAAACTCAAATATATCACAAATCCAAAGAAATATTATCCTATACCCAACAGGTTGATAAAGAAACGGAAAAACTAATTGATATTATAAATATCACTAAGTCTAAAATCCTCGACCTTGCCATTCGTGGAAAACTCGTACCACAGAACCCGAATGATGAACCAGCATCTGTACTATTGGAACGCATCCGTGCTGAGAAAGAAGAACTGATAAAACAGGGGAAAATCAAACGTGATAAGAAAGAATCTATCATCTTCCGAGGTGATGATAACTCTTATTATGAACAATGTGGAAAAAAAATCGAATGCATTGATAGTGAAATAGTATTTGATATTCCACATAAATGGTCATGGGTTAGATTGGGCGAACTATTCCAGCATAATACTGGAAAAGCATTAAATTCTTCTAATACGTCAGGCACGAAAATGCAATATATTACAACATCAAATATGTATTGGGACAGATTTGAACTTACCCATTTAAAAGAGATGGTGTTTACAGATTCAGAGGTCGTGAAATGTACTGTTAAGAAAGGTGATTTGCTTGTGTGTGAAGGTGGTGACATAGGAAGATCTGCCATATGGTGTTTTGATTACCCTATGCGCATTCAAAATCATATACACCGCTTGAGACCATATACAACAATTTCAGTAAAATTCTACTATTATATATTCTTTTTATACAAGCAAACTGGACTTATCGGTGGTAAAGGTATTGGAATACAAGGATTATCATCAAACGCTTTGCATAAATTACTGTTTCCATTACCGCCACTTAGCGAACAATATCGCATCGTAGAAGCAATAGAAACAGTATTTGCACAACTAGATTCAATTTTGACCTCCGTATCATAAAAAAGCCGCCTTCAAACGAGGGCGGCTTTAATTCTACCAAGTTACTATTTTGTCAACTAAAGCTTGTTGCTCACTTGCTGTACGACGAAGATATATACGTGTAGTTTCTATGCTTTCGTGTCCCATAAGATCAGCGAGTAATGCTATATCATTGAATTTTTCAAGAAAATTCTTAGCATAGCGATGACGGAAGGAATGCGGATAAACAACTTTTTTGTCCAGCCCATATTTATCAGCATAATTTTTTAGCTGTTGTGATATTCCTCGTGGAGTAATTTTATCACCATAACGATTCAGGAACAAGTACCCTGAAGTACGATTTGCTTCATTAAGCCACTCAAGTGTTTCATTTCTCAACATCTTGGGTATGTATAGCCTTCGCAACTTTCCACCTTTTGTATAAAGGTCAAAATACCCTATTTCGACATGTTCAATTTTGATTTGTATAAGTTCACTCACTCGTGCACCAGTTGCAGCCAAATACCATACAACAAAATACCATTCCATATTACCGTCCTTTTTCAACTGGGTTTTCAGAAATTTGTAATCTGCATTACTAATAACATTTTCCAGAAAGTTTTTCTGTTGAACTTTAACCGCTTTAAGTTGAAGTTTTTCCTTTCCTAGATATTCAAGGTATTTGTTGATACCCTGTATTCGTAAATTTACTGTTTTCGGTTTGAAAAACTCCATAAGATAACCCTTGTATGCCAATAGATTATCTTTGCTTATCTTATCATAATGTTCATGAAAATAATTTACTGTCCATAGATAAGACGTGATGGTGTTTTCTGAAAGGTTTCCCTTTCTCAAATGTTCTTCAAAAGTTTGTTCAGTCTTCATAAAAAGACACCTCCGAGTAATAGATTTTACGGAATAAACCGCAAGAATATTATATCGGAGATGTGTTGACTACTCTTATTATGAGAAGATAGGTAATGACATTATTTGTATTGATGAAGAGTTACC
>ENA-UOJH01000889-UOJH01000889.1-human-gut-metagenome-genome-assembly--contig:-C148-NODE-889-length-25101-cov-203.287751_pt1 | contig 25101 bp, 18 predicted proteins | sample MGYA00242345_ERZ723892 | MGnify/ENA metagenome assembly ERZ723892 | reverse complement strand
AAAGATCGAATGTTAAACTAACATAACCCATGAAGGGACTTTTTCAGTGCCCTCCCTGGGCTATGGGCTTCTGCCCTTTCAGGGCGTGCTGCTTATGTCCATTGCCCTGGGCTATGAGCTTCTGCCCTTTACCTTTGCTTTCCCCTTCGGCCAGCGATTTTCAATTCCCTTCGGTCAGTGACCGTTGGTTCAGGGCGTGCTGCTTGTTTACTTTGCAAACCTTAGTCAAGTTTACTTGAATATTTTGCTGAGGTGCAGTTTATCTTATGCAAAGATAGATAAAATCTTTTTTAATTCAAAAGCCTTTGTGCTTTTTTATATTGAAAGTTTCTTAAATAAAGGAAATAAGTGCCATTTTTAATATTATTTAGAGTGTGATATTCGTTTTTTTCTCCCTAAATGTTTACTTTTGCGTTCGATTTTGCGCGGCAAGGGCTTTCTGCAGTACCTGTTGGCGCAAGGAAACAGGTAAAACGACTAACGGAATATACAACAAAAACAGAATAGTATTATGGCAGAATCTATTGACATCCGTGAGCTCAACATCCGGATAGAACAACAAAGCCAGTTTGTCACCAATCTGGTGATGGGCATGAACAAAGTGATTGTAGGACAGAAACATCTTGTAGACTGTCTCCTAATAGGTCTTCTGAGCGATGGCCACATCCTGCTCGAAGGCGTACCTGGTCTGGCAAAGACCTTGGCCATCAAGACCCTCTCTCAGCTTATCAGCGCTGACTTCAGCCGCATTCAGTTTACTCCCGACCTGTTGCCTGCCGACGTGGTGGGTACACAGATCTATTCTCAGAAGGACGAGACCTTCCATGTGAAGAAGGGTCCAGTGTTTGCCAACTTCGTATTGGCAGATGAGATTAACCGTGCTCCTGCCAAGGTGCAGAGTGCGCTGCTCGAGGCGATGCAGGAACATCAGGTCACCATCGGCGACGAGACCTTCCGACTGCCCAGTCCATTCCTTGTAATGGCTACGCAGAACCCAATAGAGCAGGAGGGAACCTATCAGTTGCCCGAGGCACAGGTGGACCGTTTTCTGCTCAAGGTCATCATCGACTATCCTACACTCGAGGAAGAGAAACTCATCATCCGTGAGAACATCGCCGGAGGTCTTCCTGAGGTACATCCCGTCACCACAGCCGACGAGATACTGAAGGCTCGCCAGATAGTGGGCGAGGTTTACATTGACGAGAAGATAGAGCAGTACATTGCCGACATCGTCTTCGCCACCCGTTATCCCGAGCGTTATGGTCTGTCTGACATCAAGGATATGATTACCTTTGGCGGTAGTCCACGTGCCAGCATCTCTCTTGCCAAGGCAGCCAGGGCTTATGCTTTCATCAAGCACCGCGGCTATGTGATTCCTGAGGATGTGCGTGCCGTGGCTCACGACGTGCTCCGCCATCGTGTAGGACTCTCCTACGAGGCAGAGGCTTCCAATGTGACCAGCGAGGAAATCGTGAGCCGCATAATTAATAAGGTGGAAGTACCTTGATTTTGAGGAATAAGTAATAAATGGACACACAAGATATCTTAAAGAAAGTACGCAAGATCGAGATCAAGACTCGCGGTCTCAGCCAGAATGTCTTTGCAGGCCAGTATCACTCGGCCTTCAAGGGCAGGGGTATGGCCTTCGCCGAGGTGAGGGAGTACCAGTATGGCGACGACGTGAGAGACATCGACTGGAATGTGACCGCCCGTTTCCATCGGCCCTTTGTCAAGGTGTTCGAGGAGGAGCGCGAGCTTACCGTGATGCTGTTGGTCGACGTAAGTGGCTCGCTCGACTTCGGTACCACACGGCAGATGAAGCGCGACATGGCTACCGAGATTGCAGCCACCCTGGCCTTCAGCGCCATTCAGAACAACGATAAGATAGGTGTCATCTTCTTCTCCGACCGAATAGAGAAATACATCCCGCCCAAGAAGGGCCGCAAGCATATTCTCTACATCATCCGCGAGATGCTCGATTTTCATCCTCAGAGCCAGCGCACCGACATCGGTGTGGCTTTGGAGTACTTCACACGGGTGATGAAGCGCCATTGCACAGCCTTCGTCATCAGCGATTTCTTCGATGACAAGGACTTTCAGCATCCCCTTCAGATTGCCAATCAGAAGCACGATGTGGCTGCCATTCAGGTGTACGATCCACGTGCCAAGGCGTTGCCCGACATCGGACTCCTCAAGGTGTGCGATGCTGAGACAGGTCACGAGATGTATATTGACACCAGTTCCAAGAAACTGCGTCAGGCGCATACACGCCACTGGATGATGCGCGAGCAGCTGTTACGCGAAACCTTTGCCAAGAGCAAGGTCGACTGGACGGCTGTCGCCACCAACGAAGACTTCTCACGTGCTCTGCTCAACCTGTTCATGCAGCGGGGCTGACAAGCGGAGAAGAAAACCAATAGGGAAAAGAAAAATGACGAAACAGAAGAATATTATCATCATGATGCTTGCCTTCCTGATGCTGTTGCCAGTAGGGTCGGCAGCCCAGGAGGTGGTGCAGAAGCTCGACTCTCTGCAGATCCTGATAGGCGAGCAGACGAAGCTTCATCTCAAGGTCACCGCTGCCAAGGGTGCCAAGGTGGTGCTGCCTTCGTTCAAGCCGTCACAGATGCTCATTCCGGGCATCGAGGTGGTGGAGCAGAGCGATGCCGACACCGCCGAGCTCGACGGCGGCAGGCTACAGATAAGCCGCGACTATACGCTCACCTCTTTCGACGAGAAGGTCTACGCTGTACCAGCCCTTCAGGTCAAGGTCAACGGCAAGACCTGTCAGGGCAACCCGTTGGCGCTCAAGGTGCTCACGGTGCCTGTGGATACGGTACATCCCAACCAGTTCTATCCCCCCAAGGACGTACAGGACAATCCCTTCCTATGGAGTGAGTGGAGTCCTCTGTTCTGGCTCAGCATTCTGGTACTCTTACTCTTCGGTGTCATGCTGTGGCTCTGGCAGCGCCTCCGTCAGAACAAACCTATCGTGATTCGTATGCGCATCGTGAAGCGTGTGCCAGCCCACGAGAAGGCGCTCAGCGAGATCAATGTCATCAAGCAGCAGCACACCGAGTCGCAGGAGACCCAGAAGGAATACTACACCCGCCTCACCACCACGCTGCGCGAGTACATAGAGCAGCGCTTTGGCTTCCGTGCCATGGAGATGACCAGCGGCGAGATTATAGAGCATCTGCAGTCGGCTGGCGACCAGAAGATGATAGACGAGTTGAAACAGCTCTTCCGTACTGCCGACCTCGTGAAGTTTGCCAAGTACGAGACCTTCCTTGGCGAGAATGACGCCAATCTGGTCAACGCCATCAACTTCATCGACCAGACGAAGACCAACGAGCAGACCATCGAGGAGAAGGTAGCTCCCGAGCTTACCGACCAGGATCGCAAGACGCGCAGTCAGCGCAAGCTCATCAAGGCTTTGCTCTGGGGTGGAGCGATTGTCATGGCAGCCATCACCGCCTACGTGATCTATGGCGCCTGCATGCTGCTGATGTAGGAGTATAGAATAAAAAAGAATAATATTATAAAAACATGGAATTTGCAAGTAAAGCATATTTTCTGTTACTCCTGTTGCTGATACCTTATATATTATGGTATTTCCTGTACAGGAAGAAGAACGAGCCTACCATGAGGCTGAGCGACACCCGGCAGTTTGCCTATGCTCCCAAGAGCCTGCGCCAGCGCCTTGTCCATCTGCCCATGATGCTCAGATGTCTGTGCTTCGTGCTCATCGTCTGTGCGATGGCTCGTCCGCAGACCCACAACTCCTGGGACAACAAGACGGTGGAGGGCATCGACATCATGATGGCGATGGACGTCTCTACCTCTATGTTGGCAGAAGACTTGAAACCCAATCGTATGGAGGCTGCCAAGGATGTGGCTCACGAGTTTATCTCGGGCCGTCCCAACGACAACATTGGTCTTACCATCTTTGCTGGTGAGGCCTTCACCCAGTGTCCTATGACCACCGACCACGCCAGTCTGTTGCGACTGTTGCAGGACACCCGTACCGACATTACTGCCCGTGGACTTATCGACGACGGAACGGCGGTGGGTATGGGTCTCGCCAATGCTGTCAGCCGACTGAAGGACTCCAAGTCCAAGAGCAAGGTGGTCATCCTCTTGACCGACGGCAGCAACAACACCGGTGACATTTCGCCTATGACGGCCGCCGAGATAGCCAAGAGCTTTGGCATCAGAGTCTACACCATCGGTGTGGGAACCAACAAGGTGGCTCCTTACCCTATGCCCACAGCGGCTGGCGTTCAGTACGTCAACATGCCTGTGGAGATAGACACCGAGACACTCAGGGACATTGCCCGTACCACTGATGGCAACTTCTATCGCGCCACCAACAACGCCGAGCTGAAGCGCATCTACCGCGACATCGACAAGTTGGAGAAGACGAAGATGAATGTCACCCATTTCGCCAAGCGCTACGAGGCTTATCAGCCTTTTGCCCTTGCAGCCCTGTTGGTACTGCTCGCAGAGATATTGCTTCGCATCACCTGGTTCAGAAGAATCCCATAGGGAAGAGACGAGCCGAAGTTCAATTAATATCAAATGAATATGCTAAGATTTGAAGATCCAATATATTTGTGGCTGCTGTGGATGTTGCCGGTACTCGTACTGGTGAGGTTCATCGGATGGCGAAGGAGAAGGGCCAAGCTCCGAAAGTTTGGCGACCCTGAGCTGTTGAAAGCCCTTATGCCCAATGTGTCATCTTATCGCCCCACGGTGAAGTTCGGCTTGCTGCTTGCAGCCTTGGCCCTGCTCATCCTCATGGTGGCGCGTCCACAGATGGGCAGCAAGATTTCTCACGACAAGCGTCAGGGCATTGAGACCATCATCTGTCTCGACATCTCCAACTCGATGTTGGCAGAGGATGTGGCGCCTTCGCGACTCGACAAGAGCAAGATGCTGGTGGAGAACCTGGTCGACAAGTTCACCAACGACAAGATAGGTCTCATCGTCTTTGCCGGCGATGCCTTCGTGCAGTTGCCTATCACCAGCGACTACGTGTCTGCCAAGATGTTCCTGCAGAACACCACACCAGCCCTCATCCAGACCCAGGGCACCAACTTTGCTGCCGCCATCGACCTGGCCACCAAGAGCTTTACCCAGCAAGACCATGTGGGACGCGCCATCATCGTCATTACCGATGGCGAGAACCATGAGCCGGGAGCCGAGGATGCTGTCAAGGCAGCCAAGAATAAAGGCATCAATGTCTTCATTCTGGGAATAGGAAGCACCAAGGGAGCCCCCATTCCTATGGGCGACGGCTCTTATCTCAAAGACCGTACGGGCAACACCGTGATGACTGCCCTCAACGAGCAGATGTGCCGACAGTTGGCTCAGGCTGGCAGTGGACAGTATATTCACGTCGACAACACCAGCGATGCGGAGCAGGCACTCAACGACGACCTCTCCAAGTTGCAGAAGGGCGAGACCGACACCGTCATCTATAGCGAGTACGACGAGCAGTTCCAGGCTGTAGGCATCCTGGTCATCCTCCTGCTCATCCTCGACATCTGTATGCTCGAGGTGAAGAATCCGCTTCTCCGCAACGTGAAGTTCTTTACACATTAAAAATTAATCGAAATGTATCTAACTTATCATATCATACCGACCCTGCGACTGCGCAGGCTGTGCTTGCTGTTGGGGCTGCTCCTCGTCAGTACAGTTGCTGCACTTGCACAGAACGACCGCACCTTCATTCGTCAGGGCAACCGCCAGTACAGGGCACGCAAATGGACGGCTGCCGAGGTGCAGTATCGCAAGGCGATAGCCCGCAATGCCAACAATCCACAGGCGGTCTACAACTTGGGTTGTGCGCTCATGATGCAGCAGAAAGACTCGCTCGCCATGCAGCAGTTTGCCAAGTCTGCCGACTTGCAGACCACCAACAAGATACGCCGTGCCAAGAGTTTCCACAACATGGGCGTCATCATGCAGAACCATCAGGAGTTTGCCAAGGCAATAGAATGCTACAAGATGGCGCTCCGCAACAATCCTCAGGACAACGAGACCCGCTACAATCTGGCGCTCTGCAAGCATCAGCTGAAGAATCAGAAGAACCGGCAGAACCCAAACAAGAACAAGAGCGGCAACGACAAGAACAACAAGGACAAGAACAAGCAGAACAAGAAGAATAAGGATCAGAACAAGGATCAGAACAAGAACAAGGATCAGAACAAGCAGAAAAATAATCAAAACAAAGATAAGAACAACCAGTCACAGAAGCCCGAGCAGGACAAGATGAGCCGTGACAATGCCGAGCAGTTGCTCAATGCAGCCGTGCAGCAGGAGAAGGCCACCAAGCAGAAGATGCAGAGGGCGATGAGTCAGCCACGGCGCAGGCAGTACGACAAGAACTGGTAAAACAATAAGCAAACATCATTTCATTATGAAGCAAATAGAATGGTACACATTGATGATATTCGTGATGCTGGGTCTGGCGGAGGAAGCCAAGGCGCAGCGTGTAGCGGTATCTGCACCAACACATGTTGCTGCTGGCGAGAACTTCAGAGTAGCCTATACGGTCAACGCCCGTGAAGTGGAGGAGTTCCGTATGGGCAATGTGCCCGATGGACTGGAGGTGATAGCCGGACCCTACACCTCTTCGCAGTCGAGCTATCAGGTGGTCAACGGCCACACCAGCTCTTCTTCCTCTTTCACCATCACCTACACGCTCTATGCAGGCAAGGCTGGAACTTACACCATCGGTACCTCGCATGCACTGGTTTATGGCAAGAAGCTCGCAGCCCATCCTGTCAAGATCACCGTCTCGGGCCATGCTCACAACTCTGGCGGAGCACCCAGGATGCACAACGATGATGCCGATGAGCCTCGCATGCGTCAGGCGGGTTCTGCCATCTCGGGCAACGACCTCTTCATCAAGGTCACTGCCAACAAGAAGCGTGTGCACGAACAGGAGCCTGTGCTCCTTACCTATAAGGTCTATACACAGGTCGACCTTACCCAGCTCGACGGTAAGATGCCCGATCTGAAGGGCTTCCACTCTCAGGAGGTGCCACAGCCACAGCAGAAAGTGCTTCACACCGAGGTCATCAACGGCCGTCCTTACCGTTGTGTCACCTGGAGTCAGTACGTCATGTATCCTCAGATGACGGGCAAGCTCGAGATTCCTTCCATCACCTTCAAGGGTATCGTGGTTCAGCAGAACCGCAATGTCGACCCCATCGAGGCTTTCTTCAATGGCGGCTCGGGTTATGTGGAGGTGCATAAGTCTATCAAGGCGCCTGGCATTACCATTCAGGTGGACCCGCTGCCTGCACGTCCTGCCAACTTCTCGGGTGGAGTAGGCCGCTTCAATATCTCTGCCACGCTCGACAAGAACGACGTGAAGGCTGGCGATCCCATCAACATTCGTGTGGTAGTGGGTGGCATCGGAAACCTGAAACTCCTCAAGCAGCCTGTGCTCAACCTGCCGAAAGACTTCGACCAGTATGACGCCAAGATCACCGACAAGACCAAGCTCACCCAGAACGGTGTGGAGGGCAATATGGTTTACGACTTCCTCGCTGTTCCGCGCAACCAGGGCAAGTACACCATTCCATCGGTAGAGTTCACCTACTACGACACCAAGACCAATGCCTACCGCACCATCAAGACCCAGCCCTTCACCCTCACCGTGGAGCAGGGCGACGGCTCAGACGGTTCGTCGTCGGCCAACTACAGCAGTGCCGACAAGGACATTCATGCCCTGAAGTTGGGCAAGAGCAAGCTTTGCGACATCGACGATATGTTCTATGGCAGCTTTGGTTATTGGACGAGTCTGATGGTTCCTCTCATCGCCTTCATCGGTCTGCTCATCGCCTTCCGCCGCCGTGCTATCGAGAATGCCGACATCGTGAAGATGCGTTCCAACAAGGCCAACAAGATAGCCACCAAGCGACTCAAGAAGGCACGCTCCCTGATGCTGGCCCGCAAGCAGGGCGAGTTCTACGACGAGGTGCTCAGAGCCTTGTGGGGCTACGTCAGCTACAAGCTCAATATGCCTGTCGAACAGCTCTCGCGCGAGAATATTCAGGATAAGCTGTTGGCTCACTCCGTTGATGCCGACACCATAGAGAAGTTTACCCAGGCTCTCGACGAGTGTGAGTTTGAGCGCTATGCTCCTGGCGACCTTGCCGGCAATATGAATAAGACTTTCGATTCAGCCATGACTGCTATTATGGAAATAGAGAATGCCATCAAGGCTGCCCGCAAGCAGGGCAAGAAGACTTCTGCCCGTCAGGGCGACTATACCTTCGGTGTGGTGCTGCTGCTCATTTTCATGGGCTTCAGCCTCTCTGCCTCTGCTGTCACCAAGCAGAACGCCGACACCGAGTACACCAAGGGCAACTATCAGCAGGCCATTAAGGACTATGAGGACCTACTCAAGAACGGTGTTTCGCCCGAGGTCTACTACAACCTCGGCAATGCCTATTATCGCACCGACAACATCACCAAGGCTGTCCTGGCTTACGAACGTGCCCATCTGCTGTCGCCCGGCGACGAGGACATCAACTTCAACCTGCAGTTTGCTCGCAGCAAGACCATCGATAAGATCACTCCTGTCAGCGAGATGTTCTTCGTCACCTGGTACAAGGCGCTGGTCAACTTCACCAGTGTCGACAACTGGGCCAAGACGGGCATCCTGTCCATCATCCTGGCCTTGGTATTGGTGCTGGTCTATCTCTTCGCACCCCAGTTGCTGTTGCGCAAGGCCGGCTTCTTCGGCGGCATCCTCTTCTTTGTCGTCTTCCTCTTGAGTTCGCTCTTTGCCTATCAGCAGAAACAGATACTCGTCAACCGCACGGGCGCCATCATCGTGGCTCCTACGGTCAATGTCAAGAAGACTCCTTCCCGACAGAGCGCCGACCAGTTCGTCATTCATGAGGGAACGCGTGTCGACATCACCGACCGCTCTATGGATGGCTGGCGTGGCATCCACCTGGCAGATGGAAGAGATGGATGGATAGAAACCAAACAACTAGAGGAAATATGATGTTTGTCTCATGTCTTCTCACCGATCTCGAGGTGCTCCACTTCTTCAATGGAAGCGACAATCTGTTCATCGACCAGTTAGCGCTCGTCCTTACGTCGGGGCTCACCTGGATACCGCTTTATCTCACCCTCTTCTACATCATTGTGCGCAACAATGAGACGATGGCGCAGATTGGTCTGGCGGTAATGGGAGCACTCGTCTGTGTGGCTCTTTCCGAGGGTATCACCGATGGCGTGGTAAAACCCTTGGTGGAACGATGGCGCCCCAACAACGACCCCATCCTGAAATACTCCATTCAGGTGGTGGACAACCTTCGTGGCAGTGGCTACAGCTTCTTCTCGGCTCATGCTGCCAACACCATGTCGATAGCGATGTTCTTCTCGCTCCTCATGCGGGGCAAGCGCCTCGCCATCGCCCTCTTCTCGTGGTCGCTGCTCAACTGCTGGACACGCCTGTATCTCGGCATGCACTATCCCTCCGACATTCTCTGCGGACTCCTCGTGGGTGCTGTCATCGGTGTCGTGTGCTACATAGGTTATTTGAAACTGTATTACAAGGTGTCACCCCACATCACATATATCTCCGACCAGTACACCCCCACGGGTTACGACCACGACGATATCGACAAGATACTCTGCATCCTGGCTTTCACCCTGGTCTATGCCTTCTTGCGGGCGATAGTCATGGCTGGAGGAGTGTAACATTAAAATTCAATCATAATGGATACAAAACATATAAAAATTACCGATTACAATTACCCCCTTCCTGATGAGCGCATTGCCAAGTTCCCCTTGGCGCAGCGCGACCATTCCAAACTCCTTCTCTACCGTCATGGTGAGGTAGGCGAGGATGTGTTCTACCATTTGCCTGAATACCTGCCCAAGGGCGGACTGATGGTTTACAACAATACCAAGGTGATTCAGGCGCGTCTGCATTTCCGCAAGGAGACGGGTGCCCTGATAGAGGTTTTCCTCATGGAGCCTGCCGATCCTACCGACTATGAGCTTATGTTCCAGACGACTGGACATTGCTCATGGCTCTGCATGATAGGCAACCTGAAGAAGTGGAAGGAGGGCAGTCTGAAGCGCGACTTCGAGATCAAGGGGCATCAGCTTACACTCTCTGCCACCATGCGCCGTGGCGACGCCTTAGGCTCGGAGGCTGCCTCTATGGTGGCGAAGGGTGGTGGAACCAACTATTGGGTCGACTTCGACTGGGACAACACGCAGGTCTCCTTTGCCGAGATTCTCGAGACCGTGGGCGAGTTGCCTATTCCGCCTTATCTCAACCGTGCCACCGAGGAGAGCGACAAGACTACCTATCAGACGGTTTACTCGAAGATAAAGGGCAGTGTGGCTGCTCCTACTGCCGGACTTCATTTCACCGATGCCGTGTTGCAGGACATCGACCGCCATGGCATTGAGCGTGAGGAGGTTACCCTTCATGTGGGCGCTGGTACTTTCAAGCCGGTGAAGAGTCTTGAGATAGAGGGCCACCGCATGCACACCGAGTATATCGTGGTCCACCGTCATACGTTGGAGAAACTCCTGCAGCACCATTGCGAGGTGATTGCTGTGGGTACTACGAGTGTGCGAACCATCGAGAGCCTGTACTATATGGGTGTTCATCTGCTCTCTCATCCCGAGGCGACAGAAGACGATCTGCACGTCAACCAGTGGGATCCTTACGAGTTGTCGGCAGATGGCGGTTTGGTGAATGCCATTCAGCCTTCTCAGGCGATACAGGCCATCATCGACTATCTCGACCGCAATGGTCTGGAGGCTTTGCACACCAGCACGCAGATCATCATTGCCCCCGGCTATCAGTATAAGATAGTGAAGATGCTTATCACCAATTTCCATCAGCCTCAGAGCACTCTTCTCCTCCTCGTCAGTGCCTTCCTTCATGGCGACTGGAAGAAAGTGTACGACTATGCTTTGGCTCACGATTTCTGTTTCCTGAGCTATGGTGATTCTTCGTTGTTGATTCCGTAATTCATTGCGTGGTTAATGACTGAAGTTGAGTAAAGGAGATTTCTCTGAGCGAGACAGGGGATCGTGGGAGCGAATGTGACGATTGCCACATTCGCTCCCATGTTTTTTGCATTCGTTTCCACGAATCTCTGTTTCGCTCCCATGAACGTCAGATTTGCTCTGGCAGAATCGTCTGTTCTCCTTTAGCAGAGTGGGCTCTCTGCTTCTTCTCTTCTGATGTTTCTCAACTTCTCTCTTCTGAGAGTGAGGTAATCTCAGCTTCTTCCTCTGCCATTCCTCATTGGGCAGTGAAAGCCCCTGTTCTATTTCTGCATCTTTGGTCATATGTTTGTTGTTTATTCAAGTTTCGCAAGCTTTGCCCCTCACGCCCTGAAGGGGCAGAAGCTCTTAGCCCAGGGCAGCGCCCTGGGTTATTACGGGAGAAAGCCTATCGCCCTGTAAGGGCAAAAGCTTTAAAACTCCAGGCAAATTACAATGCTTTTGCCCTTACAGGTAGGGTGTTCAAAATCCGTTTAAAATTTGGCACGTTTTTTAGTCGAATAATCGGTTCAACTAACTGATATTCAATAATTATCGACACGAATATTGCGCAGAACTAAAAAAAGTCACATTTTTGAATTCTTAACACGTTGATTTCGTGTGAATTAACTTGTATTTTGGTGCAAAAAACGTGTCGGAAAATTAATAGATTTTGAACACCCTACCTTACAGGGCGCCTTGTTGACTGCCAATATACCCAGGGCGATGCCCTGGGCTAAGAGCTTTTGGGCCTTCAGCCCGTACTTAAACCACTAGCGAAACTTGAGTTGTTTAGATTTCGATTGCAAAGTTCGGAATTTTTTTTTGAATACTCGGTGCACCTCTATGACGTGCACTATTGTTAAATCCTTTAAGAAAATAAAAGGTTTTTATACACATTGGGAGGTATTTTGCCATTCTGCCGTTTTGCCACCCAATTGGAACAATCCTTATAAATGTGGACAAAAATGCGGGCAAATCCCATCCGTTCCCCCTTATTATCAATACTTTATCTCACTTTTCTCGCGTTGTTTATATATAAATGTTGAAATGAATCGGCACGGCAGCAGTTTTGGTAGTAATAATTGTTCAAAAATGGTAGTAAATTCTGTTTTTTCGCATTTTTGTAAAAGATGGGTTTTAGCCTAAAAAGGTGGGGTGCCCATTTTTGCCCACCCCCGATTTGGGCCGCTAAAAAAGCCTGTTTTTTGCCTCCGTTCCAAGGTTTTGGGCATGGTGCCCACATGTTTTTTCGTTTTCTTTTACATCGATTTTGTGTTTTTCTTCATGATTTTTGCATATTTTCCCATTTTCTTGTCAAATTTTCTGCTTGAGCAAACGCAAATTGGCAGATTTAGGGAGTAATTTGCTGTGTTTTTGATGATCATCCCATGCAAATTTCGCAGAATTTTCCGATCTGTACGGTTGAAATTATCCAGCACGCCCTCCTGTACTATTGAAATTACACAATACACCCTCCTGTACTATTGAAATTACCCAACACACCCTCCTGTACGGTTGATATTATCCTGCACGCCCTTCTGTCTGGTTGAAATTATCCAGCACACCCTCCTGTACGGTTGAAATTATCCTGTACACCCTTCTGTATGGTTTAATTTACCCAGCACGCCCTGAAGGGGCAGAAGCTCTTAGCCCAGGGCAACGCCCTGGGTATAAGGCAATCAGCAATGCGCCCTGTAAGGGCAAAAGCTTTAAAATACACCTAATAAAAATTGAAAATCCTCTGCGATATGTAAAGCTTTTGCCCTTACAGGGCGTTAGTTGTATATCATTAATACCCAGGGCGTTGCCCTGGGCTAAGAGCTTCTGCCCTTTCAGGGCGTGCTGCTGTGGGTTACTTGACCTTCAGGGCGTGCTGCTGTGGGTTACTTGATCTTTAGAGCGTGCTGCTGTGGGCTTCTTGGCCTTTTGGGCGCCCTTCTGTGAACTTCTGGGCCTTTGCTTGTACTTGAAACCTGCTAACTTTAAAAGAATTATCCAGAAAAAAGAGAGAAAATGATGGCAATTTGAGAAAATAATCGTAAATTTGCAATTGTAAACCAAAGATTCTGGAAGATGGTAGAGATAAACGATAGAAGATTGCCAGTAGGCATCCAGTCTTTTGAGGTAATCAGAGAGGGTGGATACCTGTATGTTGACAAGACAGATATCATCTGGCAGCTTGCCAACAGAGATAAAAAGTATAATTACCTGAGCCGCCCACGCCGCTTTGGTAAATCTGTGCTTGTTGATACACTCGAAGCTTATTTCTTGGGTAAGAAGGAACTCTTTGAGGGACTGAAGATCATGCAGATGGAGACGGAATGGGTGAAGCGTCCTGTCATCCGGCTGGATATGAGTCGTGCAGGAGCTGCACCGGAAAGTGTGCGGAGCTATCTGGACAATGCCTTCCATCAACTTGAGTCGGAGTATGATATTGCTGTACGACAGGACAGTTCTCTTGCTGTAAGATTCAAGAATATCATTGAGGGGGCATACAATAAAACCGGGCTTCAGGTGGCGATTCTCATCGACGAATACGACTCGCCCTTGCAACATTCCTGGAAAACTCCGCAGCATGAAGCATGTACTGCTGTTTATCGTGAGGTGTTTGCCATCCTCAAGGCAGATGACAAATACGAGAAGTTTGTCTTCATCACAGGTATCACCAAGTTTACGCAAATCTCTCTCTTCTCTGTACTCAACAATCTGAGCAACATCAGTTTTGAGCCAAACTATGCCGCCATTTGCGGTATTACCAAGGAAGAAGTCTTGCGTGATTTCAAGCCGGAAATCAATAAGCTGGCTGAATACGAGGGTTGGACTTTCGACGAAGCTGTGGCACAACTGACAGCCTACTATGACGGCTATCATTTCAGTCGCCGCAACATGGTGGATGTATTCAATCCCTTCAGTCTTATCAATGCCCTGTCAGATTCTGACCTGAAGAACTACTGGGCTTCATCGGGTGCAACCTCCATGTTGCCTAAGTTTGTGGATAATATGGAACTCAAACTGCGTAATTTTGACCCTTGTACCATTCTTCGCCAAACCATCGAGACCTCTGATGTGACAGGTGGTGGAGCAGAACTGTTTCTCTATCAGTCCGGTTACCTTACGATAAAGGGTTACCAGATGGGAGTTTATATTCTGGGATTCCCTAACAGTGAGGTAAGACAAGCGCTTTATGAGACTGTGTTGCCTGCCCTGACTCTGCGAGGCAACTCTGATATCCAATCAATTCAATCAGATTTGTTGCTTGCCATTCAACTTGGCAATCTTCCCGAAGCCATGAAATGCCTGAAAGCCCTCATTGCGGATGTGCCCTACAGCAACAAGAAGCTCGCCAGCATGGACATGGAGGAGCGTTATCGTCTGATTATGAGTACCATATTCAATGCCATCGGTTGCAGGGTGGAAGTGGAAAAGATGATTGCTACGGGCAGGATAGACATGGTGGTGGAAACCACCCAATATATCTACGTCCTGGAGTTGAAGTTGAGCGACAATGGTGGTGTGGATGCTGCAGCAGAGCAAATCAGAGCCAAGCAGTATGCCGAGCCTTTCAAGGCCGACAAGCGCAAGGTCATCGCCCTCGCCATAGAGTTGGATGATAGGGGAAAGGGTTTGGTAGATTGGAAGGAAGTTTTTTAAAGCTTTTGCCCTTCAGGGCGTGCTGGGTAATTTCAACCATACAGAAGCCTGTACTTGAAACCTGCTAACTTTAAAAGAATTATCCAGAAAAAAGAGAGAAAATGATGGCAATTTGAGAAAATAATCGTAAATTTGCAATTGTAAACCAAAGATTCTGGAAGATGGTAGAGATAAACGATAGAAGATTGCCAGTAGGCATCCAGTCTTTTGAGGTAATCAGAGAGGGTGGATACCTGTATGTTGACAAGACAGATATCATCTGGCAGCTTGCCAACAGAGATAAAAAGTATAATTACCTGAGCCGCCCACGCCGCTTTGGTAAATCTGTGCTTGTTGATACACTCGAAGCTTATTTCTTGGGTAAGAAGGAACTCTTTGAGGGACTGAAGATCATGCAGATGGAGACGGAATGGGTGAAGCGTCCTGTCATCCGGCTGGATATGAGTCGTGCAGGAGCTGCACCGGAAAGTGTGCGGAGCTATCTGGACAATGCCTTCCATCAACTTGAGTCGGAGTATGATATTGCTGTACGACAGGACAGTTCTCTTGCTGTAAGATTCAAGAATATCATTGAGGGGGCATACAATAAAACCGGGCTTCAGGTGGCGATTCTCATCGACGAATACGACTCGCCCTTGCAACATTCCTGGAAAACTCCGCAGCATGAAGCATGTACTGCTGTTTATCGTGAGGTGTTTGCCATCCTCAAGGCAGATGACAAATACGAGAAGTTTGTCTTCATCACAGGTATCACCAAGTTTACGCAAATCTCTCTCTTCTCTGTACTCAACAATCTGAGCAACATCAGTTTTGAGCCAAACTATGCCGCCATTTGCGGTATTACCAAGGAAGAAGTCTTGCGTGATTTCAAGCCGGAAATCAATAAGCTGGCTGAATACGAGGGTTGGACTTTCGACGAAGCTGTGGCACAACTGACAGCCTACTATGACGGCTATCATTTCAGTCGCCGCAACATGGTGGATGTATTCAATCCCTTCAGTCTTATCAATGCCCTGTCAGATTCTGACCTGAAGAACTACTGGGCTTCATCGGGTGCAACCTCCATGTTGCCTAAGTTTGTGGACGACCTGGAGATTCGTTTGAAGGATTTGGATCATAGCGCTTTGTTAAGTACTATCATCGAAACTTCAGATGTGACGGGTGGTGGTTCTGAGCTATTCCTCTATCAGTCGGGTTATCTCACGATTAAGGGTTATATGAACGGAACTTACCTTCTTGGCATTCCTAACTTCGAAGTAAGGCAAGCCTTGAACGAAATAGTATTGCCAACGCTGGCTATGCGCAAAAATAATGCCATTCAATCAACCCAGGCGTTTCTGAATCTATACCTCAGTGTGGGCAATCTTCCCGAAGCCATGAAATGCCTGAAAGCCCTCATTGCGGATGTGCCCTACAGCAACAAGAAGCTCGCCAGCATGGACATGGAGGAGCGTTATCGTCTGATTATGAGTACCATATTCAATGCCATCGGTTGCAGGGTGGAAGTGGAAAAGATGATTGCTACGGGCAGGATAGACATGGTGGTGGAAACCACCCAATATATCTACGTCCTGGAGTTGAAGTTGAGCGACAATGGTGGTGTGGATGCTGCAGCAGAGCAAATCAGAGCCAAGCAGTATGCCGAGCCTTTCAAGGCCGACAAGCGCAAGGTCATCGCCCTCGCCATAGAGTTGGATGATAGGGGAAAGGGATTGGTAGATTGGAAGGAAGTTTTTTAAGGTAACGGAATTAAAAGGAAGGGACAGATAAGCTCTCATGCAAATTTCTCAGATTTTTGAAGCAACTTTCTTAGATAAATCCTTGTTGGTTTCAAAATAAAAACGTAATTTTGCATAAGATATCCTGCATTGGGCAATCTGAAAGATAGCTTTCATTGCGCTCGATAGTGCTATCTTTGCATAAGATTTTAGAAAACAAACGATAATGGAACAGGTAGAAGAAAGATATATTAGTTTGCTAACCGACTTTGGTTTCAAGCGAATTTTTGGATCGGCTCCCAATAAGGATTTGCTGATTTGTTTCCTCAACAGCTTGTTTAATGGCAAACAGGTTGTGAAGGATGTGTCGTATCTGAACCCGGCGCATGTGGGCGATGTCTACACCGACCGCAGAGCCATCTTTGATGTATATTGTGAGGGCGAAAACGGTGAGAAGTTCATCGTTGAGATGCAGAACGCTTATCAGACGTATTTCAAGGACCGCTCCCTGTTCTATTCCACATTTCCTATTCGAGAACAGGCGCCTAAGGGGGATGACTGGGATTTCAAACTGAATCATGTCTATACCGTTGCGCTGCTCAATTTCAGCATGAACGACGATGCCTTCGAAAAGGAAAAAATCCGCCATCATGTGCAGTTGTGCGACACTGCTACTCATAAGGTCTTTTATGACAAGCTTGAGTTCATTTATGTCGAGATTGCGAAGTTCGATAAGAAGCTGGATGAGTTGCAGACGCTTTACGAAAAGTGGCTCTATGCACTGAAGAACCTCTATAAGCTTAGTCAACGACCTAAAGAACTGTGCGACAAGGTTTTCGACCGCCTCTTCGAGGAAGCAGAGATAGCCAAGTTTTCTCCGCTGGAAATGCGGGAGTATGAAGCCAGTAAAAAGGCTTATCGTGACATTAAGAATTCCGTGGATACAGCCAAGCGCGAAGGAATCGCTGAAGGCATGGAGAAGGGCATGAAGCAAGGCTTGGAGAAGGGCATGAAGCAAGGCATGGAGAAGGGTATGAAACAAGGCATGGAGAAGGGCATGAAGCAAGGCATGGAGAAAGGTCTTGAGCAGCGAAGCCTTGAGATTGCCAGAAAGATGCTGGCAAAGGGAATGGATGCAGCGTCGGTGATGGAAATTACTGGTCTGTCTGCGGAGCAGATGCAGCAGCTGAAAGCTTAATGACTAACAGAGATTTCTCGGTAAGTCATTGAGACATCTCTGTGACTTGCCGAGATGTACTAACTTCCTAACATGCGAACCTTTTGACATGAATGCCAGTGTAATCGTTTGCACAGATTTTTGCGCAAAAAATACCTTGTATTCGTACCTTGACTTTTACATTTTTTATATATTTGCAACGAAAAAGAAAAAGTGAACCAATAAAATCGCCTACGGGCGTTGCAGAAAAGGACTGCAATTCATTAAACAGAAATATTGAGCAAAGGAAAATTGTTGTTTCTAACTAACTTATTATTCTTTCAATTAAGAACAATGTAGTTATCCATTCCGATGGAATTCCTTGGTTTTGGAAAACAAGGAAAGTAAAACCTACAGGAAATGACGAGTTAACTAAAAGCTAAACATAAAGTTTAAATCTATAAAAATATGAAGAAAAGATTTACAGTAATGATGATGGTGTTATGCTTCTTAATGAGCATACCACTCAAAATGATGGCTTACGACGAAGTCACTGTTAAAAGTGATTATAATGGTGGCTCTTGGACTGATGCTTTCAACTCCAATTTCACTTTTACCACGCCTGATGGTAATATCTATACTTGTAAATTGGATAATGTGCCATCAGGTAATCCTATTTATTTCCGTATTATAAAAGGCGGCAAACAGTATGGACCTAACTCTAATGATGATGACTTGCTTTTGACAAGTTCTTTTCAGACTATTTCTGAAAATTATGATAAAGCCCTGAAGATAGTTCCTGCTTCAGGTAAGACTTCTTATACCATTACTTATGATAGTGAAAATAACCAGATTAAGTATGATGCTGAATCAGGTGGCTCAACTCCTCCAACTCCTTCTGATGAAAATCCTATTGATAATCGTAAATACAGCAAGGGTTATTATCTTGTAGGTAACTTCTTCAACTTTGATGGTGAAACAATCAACTATCATGATGCTGTGTTTAAATTCCAGCAGCAAAAAGATGATGCAGAAGGTAATGACGTTTATATGTTGCAAATTCCTGCAACTCTTACCGCAAAAGCTCAGGTAATGAGTGTGGACGCAACAGGAACTGCTGTTGCTGTTTATGGCCCTGGTAAGAATTCCAAAACTATTGATAATACTAATCCTGTAATGGGTAAGGATCATACAGCAACTCTCGTCTTTAATAATTTGGAAAAAAGTGTGGATATTTCAGAAAATGAAGGTAACTACTGGAATATGAAAAGCCGTAGAACACAAACTACCGAAGGTGGTCAAGATGGTTCTTATACTATTTATCTTACAATTGACAAGCTTAAGAAAGAGCCAAGTTCGTTGACAATCAAATATGATGATATGAAGCGTGTTGCTTATTATCTGAGTACAGATGAGGAGGCTACAGCTATGACTTTAACTTCTAACAGAATAAATTATATTGTAAATACCGATCAAGGTAATTTCTGGTCTGGAAAATATCAGGGTACCTTGTATGCACAAGGTGGTTCTTCTGAGTTCTATGCAATTTCTAATGCAATGAGGCAGATTGAGAACGAGGATTATATTTTTGCTGAGTATAGAGGTCAAGTAGTGAATACGGGAAATATTCTTTCTACTTATCCAAAGTTGTTCTTGTGGGGTAATGGTGGCAAGCCTCTAAATGAAACAGGTAACTATATTAATGCTAAAAATGGAACTTTTAAATTAGGTGATGGTGTTGTAGGTATTTCATCATGGGAATTTAATAGCAATAATGGTCATAATGATATGAATCAATATTGGGGAAATACTGGTGGACAGGTTCAACAAAAAGATAAAAATAAAACTTTTACTTCCCTCTCAATGGTAGGTACAGCTATTCCTGGTACTACTACCGCTGGTGAATGGAATTGGGGTTCTGATGCTGCTGATATGGAATTTGACGTTTCTGAGAACTGCTATAAAGCAACCATAGTTACTACTGGTGACAATACGAATAAGCCATTCCGCTTTGTGGCTAATCGTAAACAGAATATCAACTGGTTTGAAAATAGTAATGTTGATCAGACAGAGATGGCTGCTAAATATAATAATAACGGCACATATGGTATCGGTCATAAAGCTTCACCTTCTGATCCTAATGAAATCTCTTATACAGAGAGTGGTTTGACCGAAAATTCAGGAGAAGATTACCATATCAATTGGAACCGTCCTGCTGGTACTTGGGCTGTAAGATTCTACATCTATACTTATATTGATAATGCTGGTAATCCAGCTTACAGATATTTCTACACTATCCACAAGAATAGAGATTTGGAACTTCGTGATTTTGGTGATGTAGTTTATAAGTCTGAAACAAATGTTCGTAATATTCCGAATAAAGGTGATTATCGATATTTCAGAACATGGAGTGATAATACGGCTTGGAAGCGTCCTAAGAATGTGGATGTCTTTGTTGTATCAAAAACTCCTGCAGAAACTAGTAATGGAGGCTTTGAATTGACGAACATTAATAGCTTTAATCCTTCTGAAGAAGTTATTCCTGCAAATACGGGTGTAATCTTGGCTTTGAAGAAAGATCTTGAAGTTCCTGGTGCTGTGTTCCATAAGAGAAAGTCTTTGACTACTTATAATACTTTGGTTATTCCACTGGAAGAGGCAACTAATAAGGATTTGGTTTATACCGGAGAAAACAATCGCTTGTTGCCTCTTATCGAAGCTCAGGTAGTTCCTACCAAGAAAGGTGATAACTACAATTATCTCTTTGGCTTCTATCGTGCCAATAAGGTCTCGGATAATCCAAACTATAAAGATAATGATTTCCTTTTGGGCTTCTGGATCTCTAATGGAAAAGGCGCTTTCTATAACAATAGTGCTTATCTACCAATCGATGAGGCTACTGCCAATAAGATGAATTTGGGAGTAAGTTATAATGACTTTGATCCTACTACACAAGCCAAGAAGGTTCCTGGAGTCATATTTGACTTTGCTAATGTTGGAAGCGGTACAACAGGTATCAACGAGGTGGTAAATCAGAGCACTAAGTTGAACGACGGCAAATACTACACCCTGAGTGGTCAGCAGGTAGAGAAGCCTACAGCAGGTGGTATCTATATCCACAACGGCAGAAAGTTCGTGGTTAAGTAAATATAAACATTGTAGAACAAGTAAGCAAAGAGTAAAATGAAAAAGAAATATATACAACCGAATGTTTCAGTAAGTTTTGTAGTTGTGGAGTCACTACTGGTGGATGGATCTGACGGTATAAATAGAGATCAAGGTGATGATTGGGGTGGAGGTGCCAAGAAGCACGAGTTCACCGACGACAGTTTTGACAACATAGCTTGGCCTAAGGATAAATCACCCTGGGAAGACTGATGATTAGCTTCATTACATTTTCAGTAAATAGTAAGAATAGGTTGAGAAAAGTGTAAAATTAATTAAAGGGTTAGTTTAATTAGTTTATTAATCGCTATTATCATTAAAGAGGGCTGCAGAGATGCAGTCCTCTTTTGTTTTGCAGAGTGTAGAATGTTAAGATATTTATGCAATCGATTGCATATTATTATTCGCAATTTTTAGCATTTATTTTACCACCATATATATATAAAGAGTAATTTTGCAATAACAATCAAATAACTAACATAGATATTCATCACTAACTAAAAATTAAATAACCAGTCTATCAAATGAGGAAATTTACATTTAGGCTATGGGCAGTCCTTATGCTCATGTTGGTCTCCTTGCAGACGATGGCAACGGATACGTTTACCAGCAATCGTACTGACTTCCGAGACGAAAGTATTTATTTCATGATGACCACTCGTTTCTACGATGGTGATACAGGTAACAATGTGCTCTGCTGGGATAACCAGTCGGCGCAGATTGAAACAAAAGACCCTTGCTGGCGAGGTGACTTCCAGGGTGTCATCGACAAGCTCGACTACATCAAGGCATTGGGTTTCACTGCCATCTGGATTACACCAGTAGTGCAGAACGCATCCGGTTATGACTACCACGGTTATCATGCTATGGATTTCCAGCATGTTGACTGCCGTTATCAGAGCAGCGATGGTAGCAAGGACGGTGACGCCATGTTCCAGGAACTCATCGATAAGGCTCACGAAAAGGGTATCAAGATTATCCTCGACATCGTGCTCAACCACACCGGTAACTTCGGTGAGCAGACACTCTGCAAGGAGTTTGACCGTAATACCGACTTGGAAACTCAGGCACTCATCAATGCTTGTATGATTCCTAACGAGGAGAAGTTGGGTTCCGACTACCTTACAAGTGTCCCTTATGAGCAGTATCAGCGTCGTCTTGGCTTGTTGAAGAACGTCCGTGGTAAGAACGAGGATGTTCACAACTACTGGCACCATTTTGGTGACTTCAACTGGGACTTTCCTAACCGCTGGTGGGCTCAGATTGCAGGCGACTGTGTGGATCTGAATACCGAGAACGACTACGTAGCAGATTATCTCGTAAAGTGCTACGGCAGCTTCATCAAGATGGGTGTCGATGGATTCCGTATCGATACATCCGGTCATATCTCACGTTTGACATTCTGCAAGCAGTTTATTCCTCAGTTTACAGCCCTCGGTAAGAAGTATGAGGACAAGCGATTGAACAAGGCTCCATTCTTCATGTATGGTGAGGTTTGCGCCCGTTACAGTGATGTCACATACCGTGGTCAGGATAACCTCTCTTGCTATTATTACACATGGCAGGCTCCACAGGACTTGCTCGACAAATGGGATGGCAGCCAGAAATACTGGGATACACAGGTACTCTTTGATAAAGCCAATGGCGGTACAGGTGTGGATGACCATCAGATGGCTCTCTGTGAGTCAGACAATGCCCCAACACCAACAAGTGACAATACCTTTATGGTGAATGGTAAGTGGCATGAGCCAGACTATTCTCAGGCAAGCGGTTTCCATGTGATCGACTTCCCATTGCACTACAACTTCGGTAATGCTGCCGCCGCATACGGTTTGGCAAAGTCAGGTGACAAGAGATATAATGATGCTACCTATAATGTGGTATATGTTGATAGCCACGACTACGGTCCTCAGCAAACCAACGACCAATTCCGTTTCTCTGGTGATGATGCTCAGTGGGCAGAGAATCTCTCTCTGATGTTTACCTTCCGTGGTATTCCATGTCTCTATTATGGTTCTGAGGTTGGTTTCCGTCGCGGTGCTCCGATTGACAGAGGTCCTCACGGTCCTCTTTCAGAAACTGGTCGTGCTTACTTCGGTGGTTACCTCACTGGTGATGTAGAAGCAACTGATTTCGGTGACTACACAGCTACAGGCAATGTGGCTGCTACTCTGAATCATGATGTCGCTCAGCACCTCATCCGTCTGAACAAGATTCGTCAGGCTGTTCCAGCTTTGCGTAAGGGTCAGTGGACCGACGATGGTTGTACTCCTGCTGATGGCGGTATCGCCTTCAAGCGTGCTTATAAGAATGACAGCTATGCACTCGTAGCCATCAATGGTGGTGCTACATTCACAGATTGCCCTGATGGTACTTATACCGACGTGGTAACAGGCAAGACTTACACTGGTACTACTATCACCGTTGATGCTCCTGCTACTCAGGGTCAGCTCCGTGTTCTCGTGAAGGATTGGAAGGGCGGTCAGATAGGTGAGGATGGTCCTTTCATCTATAATGAGACTCCTAAGTCTAAGTCAGAGGCTGATCAGGCTTACGATGGTCATGAGGAAGATGGTACAACATGGGTTGAGCCACAGACTAATGAGTTTGGTTTGAAGTTCTCTCAGGCTGGTGGTACTTTCCGCACCAATACTGTTACTGTAGAGGTAAGCCTTAGCGGTAAGGCAACTTCTGGTTGGTTCCAGGTAGAAGGTAAGGACAAGGTAGAGTTGGCTCCTGGCGAGACCAAGAAATTCACTATCGGTGAAGACATGAACTTCAAGCAGAGCAAGACTGTAACATGGTATGCTAAGAACGACAAGAGTGAGAAGAATGGTTCTGTATCCTTCACCAAGGTGGATCCTAACGCATCTATCACCGTATATGTAAAGGCAGACAAGGCTCCAACTATCTATGCTTGGGTTCCTGGTACTCCAGCTAAGGAGTTGACAGGTGCATGGCACGGTCAGACCATGGATGGTCCTGAAGAGATAGGTGGTGTCAACTACTGGTACAAGACTTTCGATGGAGTAGAGAGCTTCAATGTGATTCTGAATAATGGTAATGACAAGCAGTCAAGTGACATCACTGGTATCACAGGCGATATCTACTTGGAGTATGACGGTGGTTCAAATGTCAAGACGCTCGATGCTCCTGTCAACACAACAGCCAAGGTTACTTTGAGTCCTAACGGTGGTGACTTCGAGAAGACGATTACTGTAACAGCAACCCTCAGCGACAATGCCAAGAGCGGTTGGTATAAGATTGGCGATGGCGAGCAGGTTAATCTGACTCCTGGCAAGCCAGTTACCTTCACCCTCGGTGCTGACATGATGGAAGGCGAGAGCAAGACTGTAACTTGGAGCGCAACTAATGCAGAGGATAAGGCTAAGGCTGGTACTGCTACCTTCAACAAGATCAAAGAGGTAGTTATTCCTACTCCAACAGGTATCTTCGCTTACTTCCTCGCTCCTTCAGACTGGAGTCAGGTAGACTGCTGGGCTTGGAATGATTCAGAAAACTTTACCGGTGGTAACTGGCCAGGTGTAGCATGTACCAAGACCGGTGTGAAGAAGAATGGTTTGGATGTCTGGATGTGGAAGTATGATGGCGATTTGACAACTGCTCCTACTAAGATCATCTTCAACAACGGCAGTGGTACGCAGACAAAGGATTTGGAATTCGAAAACGGTGCAGTTTATAACCTTAACGGTAAGACCAATGAGTCTGTCTCAACAGGCATCAACCAGACTGTAGCAGCTCAGAAGGCTGGCGCAGTGAAGATTTACACCCTCTCAGGTGTGAAGGTTGCCGAGGTAAGCAACGCTCAGGATGCTGAGTACATCTTGGCTCCAGGTGCTTATATCTGCAACGGTAAGAAGTTTGTGATTAAGTAACATTAGATGATTGCAAATTGTCAATATAAATATACGTTTAGTTAATTAGGTTTTATTAAGTGCTATTATAAAAGGGGATTGCAGTGATGCAGTCCTCTTTTTTTGTTTTTTTTGTCTGCTGTTTGTCAAGATTTGTGTGTAATCGTTTGCACACGTTTATTCGTTCTTTTTTGCATCATTTTTCCCCTCATATATATATAATGTGTAAATTTGCATTAGTAAGCTAACAGAAGAATATTGCCAAGAGTTTTAAAGTGAAGGAATTAACAATCAAATAACTAACATAGATATTCATCACTAACTAAAAATTAATAACCAGTCAATCTTATGAAGAGATTTACTACAAGGCTATGGGCAGTCCTTATGCTCATGTTGGTCTCCTTGCAGACGATGGCAACGGATACGTTTACCAGCAATCGTACTGACTTCCGAGACGAAAGTATCTATTTCATGATCACCACCCGTTTCT
>ENA-UOJH01000888-UOJH01000888.1-human-gut-metagenome-genome-assembly--contig:-C148-NODE-888-length-25112-cov-18.827513_pt1 | contig 25112 bp, 18 predicted proteins | sample MGYA00242345_ERZ723892 | MGnify/ENA metagenome assembly ERZ723892 | reverse complement strand
TTGCTCAGGCACTTATAAATAATGTTAAACTATAGTGTTGCGGAATTAAGGTAAAAGTCTTTCACTTTGCGCAAATATTTTTCAAATACATTCGCATTTTGCCACAAAATACATCATTTAAGCAAGTCAACATAGCAAAAGAGAGGTTGTTTTTAGCTACAAATCGGTCATTATGCCGTTTTGGGGTAAGAAACGCCATACCTAATTGTAGGTATTTTGATAGAAAAAGGCTCCTGACTTCATAATATTTCTTAAGACGGCGAACATTTTGTTTGTTGTTCTGAACTAAATCCGTAATTTTGGATTGAATTCATAATTTCAACATTTTTATTTATATTAAGCAACCATAATTATGGAGAATAACAAAAAGAAGTATTGGGGGAAGACTATCACCTCGTTTGTCTTTGTATTGTTCACGATGCCTCTCGGCCATGCCATGATGAGAATCATGGAAGACACGATGTCTCACAGCGCCGTGAACACCAGTGCTGTCATCATGGGATTTGTAGGTCTGGCGATGGCGGTGATCGGAGTGTTCGTGAAGGGCGACACCAAGCGCACCATCTGGGGACTCTTCGGCGCACTGCTGTTCTGGACAGGCTGGGTGGAATTCATGTTCGGATATTTCGCCGCACGCTTCGGAGTGCATTACGACCTTGTAGGGTCTGGAGTTGTGCAGACCACAACAGAATACGTGAACGGCATCGGAGTGAACCATCAGATGCTCATCAATGGTGTTGACGTGAACAGCATTCCGCCTGCCGAGCTGAAGGCTATGCGCGGTTCGCGTCCCGAATATCTGATTCTGCCAGCATCGTTCGGCTTCTTCGTGATGTTCATGGTGCTCTATGTGTTCGGCTCGAAGACTGGATGCCATTTCATGAACTGGCTGCAGAAGGTGTTCTTCCGCGAGAAGCGCAACGAGGTGGTGCCAAGCAACATGAGCCACCATGCTTCCATCACCACCTTCCTGGAGTTCAACCTCATCAACTGGGCGTGCTACCTGTATCTTATGTTCGTTTACGACCCTGAATTCTTTGGCGACAGCCATCCTGTCACCATCGCCAGCGCCGTGGGATGCGTCATCGGAGCGGTATTCATGTTCCGCCACCAGCTGAAACTGCGTGCCTGGGGACCCAACATCAGAATGTCTATAGCCACGGTGATCGTGTTCTGGACTGCCGTGGAGGTGTTTGCCCGTAACGGCATGTTCACTGAGATATGGGTTGAACCGCTACACTATGTGCCTCAGATGATCAGCATCCTGGTGGTGTTTATCCTTCTGGGAGTGGGAATCGCATATAAGTCAAGGACCAAGAAAGCGGGACAATAATCCAAAAACGGCAAATGCTATTCACTCACCCTCTTTCTGACGATAGTTCACCGGCGACATCCCCACCTGCTTTTTGAAGAATGTGCCAAACGAAGAGGCATTAGGGAAATTCAGTTCGTCGGCGATTTCCTTGATGCTCTTGTCGGTGGTGGTTATCAGCGATATCGCCTTCTTTGTTATTGCCTTGAAGACAAGCTGCTGCACGGTGCATCCCGACACCGACTTGACAAGCGTAGTGAGATATTTTGGCGACAGACACATGCGGTCGGCATAGAATCTGACGCCACGCTCACTGGCATAATGCTGGTCTATCAGATGCATGAGCTGGATATACATATCGAGCCGCCGGCTCGGAGCATTGTCGCCATCCTTGGAGATTTCTCTGAATATGCCACAAAGCCTGTATGTCAGCGAGAGCAGGAGCAGCCGGCGCTCGTTGGCGGCAAATACATTGTCGTCGCTGTTGCCCACTGCCAGCAGCTCTGAATATTTTGTCAGTTCGTCCTCATGCCCCGTATGCATCACCCAGCACGCTCTCGGATTGAGGATACTCATGAATCTCATCCCTACCACGGTGCTGCCGAGGATATTGCGGATGGAGTCCACCCGATAGAGAATGATGACAACGGAGCAGTCTGTGCTGTGGCTGGTGACTGAGAAGCACACACCATGTGACAGGAACGCCGTCTCGCCCTTATTCACCACATAGTCCACGTCTTCACAACAAAACGAGAATTTGCCGGAAGCACACACTATGATGCCCACGTCGGCAACATGGAAGTTGTGGAAGAACGCTTCGGGAAAAGACGTTATATTACCACAAGAGCAGCAGATGTCCTCATTATTTGCCATCTGCTGCTCAAGAAGCGTTATATTGTTTTTACTGTTTTTCATAAGCCCTGGCCGTATGTTTGCGGCGAAGGTAACAAAAAAAAACAGGAACTGCAAAAGAATCGTCTACTTGTCTGCTCGTCAACTCGTCAACTAGTACCCAACATACCACTCTCTCGTGTCCTTGGATATGTCTCTCTTGGGCCACGGCACGACAAGCATCAGACCGGCAAGGATCATACAAGCATATATCGTCCAGCCGGACATCTCCTTTATCGCCGACAGGGTGGCCTGCACCTGCACCTTGCCCTTGGCAGACATGGCTGCCATGTGTTGCGCCTCCGTCTCGCTCTTGCCCTGATATTGCATTCCGCGGGCGGTCATGTCATAGGTAGATGCCGTCTCCAAGTTCGTGCGATCGTAGTCGTGGGCATAGCGCGTCACATAGTATTGCTGGCGATACTGGAATACTGTCTGATACAACGCCGAACCGATGCCCGGCGCTATCACCATACGCACCGTGAGCATTATGCATACCCATGTGGACAACAGCTTATACGGCATGCGCTGGTTGGCATACACGGCGATGAGCGAATAGAGCAGCATCATTCCCGTGGCACGTATGATGACGGGCCATTTCATGCGCTCCAGCATTCCGGCGGTCTGCACCTCGAAATACATAAAAAGTGACGCGGCGGCAATAAGCATGAAGCCCATGGCGAAAAACCATTTGAAATGCACGCCCTTGTTGTTGAGAATCAGGATGATCACCATACCGATGAAATATCCCAGCAGCACCCAGTTGCCGAGAGCGGCAATCTGTATCTGGTCTGCCTTCATGCCCACGCCGACAAAGATATTGACGAGCATCGAACTGGAGTTGCATATCATCAGACCGATGAAAAGCAGGATGCCGCCCTGGATGCTGCGCGACTTGAATGCCTTGAGCATGAAATATGGCGAGCGGCGCGTCTTCTCAAGATAGAAGAACAACAGTGACGACAACACGCAGATAACTGTTGCCCAACGGATTCTAGGACTGTCATACCAGTCGTACACCTTGCCATACACCGTCACGTATACAAACGAACAGCACATCAGACAGAACACCACTACGTTGCCGAACTTGGAAAACGACAGCGGCGAACGCTTCGTGGGGTATGGATTGTATGGCATGCACAGCAGGATGATGAGCAGTGCCACGAGTATCGCTCCCAACATGGCATAGTATACCATCTGCCACTGGTAGTTGTATGCAAACCACGCCGTTATCCATGTGCCTATCTGTCCCAGGAGCATGAAGAAGAAATATATGATTGGCTGACTCGCCTTCTTCTCCGTGTCGAGGGCGTCCCATCCAGCCTCATCCTTGGGCTCGTTGCCTGGCGTCACGTTGCGCGTCGCCTCTATGCCGAAACCATATTTGATAAGCGTAAAGAGGTTGCACATGAGCAGCGTCTGCCTCACGAAGCCCATCACAAGACTGTTGAGGGCGAGGATAAACAGACTGTCGGTATTGGCGCAAATATAGCTCTGCACCGCCAGCAAGGAGAACCCCACAAGGCTCATCATCTTCTGTCGGCGCACGCTGACCAGCAGATAGAAGAACGGCGAGAATGCCGCCATGCCAATCGACGTGACGAAGCTGATGAAGGCGATGTGTTCCGACTGGATGCCGAGCCCTCCCACCATCTCGCTGCTATTCACGGTGTAGGCACCGCTTACCGTCATGATAGGTATGAAAAGTATGACGAGGAAGGCGATGCCGAGGGGCTTCGGCACCCAGTTATAGAACGGAAAATTCTTCGGCAGATGTTCCGGCACTGCCGTATATATCTCTGCCTGTGTCATTTCTTGAGCTGTGCCTTAACAACGACCATCATTCCGGCTGCCAACTTGCTGTTGTCTGCCTTTGATATTCCTTCAAACTCTATCCTCACCGGCACGCGCTGCTGTATCTTCACGAAGTTTCCGGCTGAATTGTCGGTGGGCACGAGGGAGTATTTCGATCCCGTAGCTCCGGATATTGCCGTGATCCTGCCCTGGAATTCCTTTCCTTCAAAGGCATCTACCGTCATCACCACCTTCTGGCCCACATACAGATTCTCCACCTGTGTCTCCTTGTAGTTGGCAATCACCCACTTCTGGGTGTCGGGCATGATATATGTGATAGTCTGTCCGGCATTCACCGCCTGTCCCTCTTCCAGCGCTCTTCTGCCGAGCTTGCCGTCGCATGGGGCGGTCACCACACAATATGAGAGGTTCAGCTTTGCCATCTCCAGAGCTGCCTGTGCCCGTTCGATGGCGGCAGCGGTGTTCTTCTTGCGTGTCTGCACTTCGTTGACTCCCGAATATGCCGCCTTCTGCTGACGGCGCACGGCATCGAGCTTCTTCTTCGTGGCGTTGTATTCGGTCTCTATCTGTTCGAGCTGTATCGGCGTGGCGGCGTTGCGTGCCACGAGGTTCTGATAGCGCTGACGGTCTTTCTCGAGTTTTGCGAGGCGCACCTCAATCTCTGCTATCGATGCCTCATATACCGTTGCCGAAGTCTGGGTGGTCTGCACCGAGGCGTCAATCACGTTGGCTCCAGCCATGGCGTCTTTGAGTGCCGCCTCTGCCTCCATCACGCGGATGCGGTATTCGCGGTCGTCGAGAACGAGCAGCGTGTCGCCCTTCTTCACATTCTGATGCTCCTTGAAGTATATCTTCTTGATATATCCCGAAGCCCGCATGTTTACCGGCGAGATATACTGCTCCACCTGTGCGTCATCGCTCTTCTCGTTGCTCTTGTAGTCCATGAACATGCAGCCTATCTCCACTATTCCCCATACGAGGATTGCCACGCCTATCATACTGACAATCAGCTGGCGTATGCGCTGACGTTTGAGCTGCTTGGCGGTAACTTCATGGGTTGACTGCTGTTGGTTGTTGTCACTTGGGGTGCTTGTTGTGTTGTTTGTGGGGGTATTGGTATTGTTTGTTTCCATTTTTCGGTGGGGTTATTAGTAATTAATTAATGTAGGGCGAATGGGGCATCATAGTCACAACCGCCATTCCTGTTGTCATTTCATCAGTCTGTCCAACTGACCGGTGAGTTTTAGTATCGTCAGATTTGACACCTGATAGTTGAAGTGGGCAGTGAGATAATTGTTCTGTGCGTCGCTCATGCTCATCTCGTCTTGCAGCACCTCCGTCATCGAGGCTATGCCCTCGCGGTATCTGTCGCTCGTCACCTTATATATATCTTCGGCAAGCAGATAGTTGTCGCGCTGCTTGGCGAAGTTGCGCTGGTTGTTAGCCAGATCGTTCACGGCGTTGGCATATTGCGTCTGCATACCCTTCAGGGCGTTCTCGTAGGCAATTTTCGCATTGTCGATGTCCACTTGTGCTTTTCTTATCTTCGAGCGCTTTTCAAATCCGTCGAACACCGGTATGCGCAGCGATATTCCGATACCGTTAGACTTATACCAATGGTTCGACTCGCCGGAGTGGAACCAGTTTTTCATCTTGTCTGTAAACGATGTGTATGTCCAGTTGCCGGTCAGGGCGAGGGTTGGCAGATAGCCATCCTTGGCGAGTTTCTTCTGCTGTTCTGCCAGCGTCTGCTGCTTGCGCAGGAGTTGCAGCTCGTAGAGGTTCTCGTTGAGTCCGGTGAGTGCCGCCATGTCTATCTGCTCCACATTGGCTTTCTCCACCACAATGTCCTGTTCGGCGGGATAGTCGATTACATATTTCAGCATGTTATACTGCTGTATGAGCATCGCCTTGGCATTGTCGTACTGCACGCTGAGGTTCTCCAGATTCACGTTCACGCGCTTCACGTCCACGCTCAGCGCCATGTCATTGTCATGGAACGCTTGCGTGATGTCGCGCAGTTCCTCCAGTCGTTTGATGTTGTCTTTGATTATCCCTATCTGTTCTTCGGTGTTCTGTGCCAGATAGTACATCTTGCTTATCTGCACTATCAGGTCTTCTTTTGCCTTGGAATACGACAGGGTGTTGAGTTGTTCGAGGGTCTTCGATATTTCCAGTGCGGTGAGCGCTGTCTGACTGTATAGCGGCATCTGCAGCTGTATACTCGCCGACGAATTATATTGCAGCGTCTTCGTCACGTTATACGGTTTGCCGTATGCCCTACCGTCGGTCACCGATACGGGAGGAGTGAAATTGTCGTTCAGTCCGGCGCCGATATTTATCTGCGGCAGCAGCCGGGAGCGGTTTTCACTCACATTGTGCTTTCCTTTCAGCACATTGCCCTCATACGTTTTCAGATTCAGGTTTCTCTCGATGCCCATCTGCAGGCATCTGCCCAGCGACATCGTTTCTTGCGCCATTGCATAACCGGCAAGAAATGTCAGGGAAATTGTGAACAATATTTTTTTCATACCTATATTTATATTTCGGCTGCAAAATTACTGATTTATCGCCGTATAGGTATATTCATAAAATATCACAAGCTGTTCATATTTTCCCTTTGTCGTTTTCTATAGGAGCCGAATTTTATTGCTCCATCTACATTTGCAGAAGCCATTTCCAGACAGGCACACCTCTATCGTATGACCATCTTCCTGTATTTGTGTCTGGTAGTCGCGGGTGATGATGTAGCCGTGGTAGCCGGGAAAGGCATTCAGGATTTTCACGAGAGCTTCCACTTCCCGCTCATAGTTTGCCTCGTCATTCAGATTATAAGACATCTGGATGGGCAACTGAGCAGATGGAACGAAGAAATATTTTAAAGTATACTTTACAAAAATACAGAAATATTGTTAACTATACTTCGAAATAATTTCAGAAATAGGTTTGTTTGTTGAAACAAATACCTAAAACAAGTTGGAAATAGCATAAAGAGGATTGACTATTATCCTCTTCCCCTTGGGATTAACGAACTCTCCAAAGTTTTCTAAAGAACAGCGAATACCATATTTAATATGTTCTTTATCCATAAAGACATAAAGACTTGCCATAGAGCCCTTCAAACCAGACTTCACCTCCATCGGAACAATATCAATACCACTAGACAACACATAATCAACCTCAGAAACCGTTCCACGAGTTAGGTTTTGCCAATAGTATAAGTCATGGCGCTCATTGGACGACATATACTTAAGCAATTCTAAACCTGCCACCATCTCCGTCAAACTACCTTTATCAACTAAGTCTACGGTATTGGCAACCAATAGTTCTTTCACTATAGAATTAGTAGTGTCTCCTATCCCTAACAGATTGAGCAGAAAGCCATGGTCTATCAGATTATACTTCACAAACTTCGGATTAATCCCAGCACCAAGCGGTATGCCATTTGCCGCAGTATGCCATACAGGAATAATGATACCAGCATCTCTTAGCATCTCCAAAGCATTCTTGACTTGGGCTGTCGTATAACCTCCCTCAACTTGGCTATAAACGAATTTACTACCCACTTGATGAGCTACACTAAACAATGTTTGACGCAACAAAGTTGGATCTACCTTAGCCTTATATTTAACAAAGTCATCTATATAAGTTTGCTTCAACTCACTTAACACAGAGTCAACTTCTAAATAACTATTAGCATTGACATACTTAGCCACTGCTGCAGGCATACCACCTATAAGCAAGAAAGAACGAAACCTCTCTACCAATCGCTCGTAAAAGGCATTCATCAACGGCTTTTGAGATGTAGCATTATGCTTCATTCTTACTAATCCATCTTCACCTAAAGCATAGAGAAATTCATCAAAAGACATCGGATATACAAACATCGAGCGAATACGTCCAACACCATATGCACCTAAATCCTTTAAAGCAAATTCCAGCAGAGAACCTGCAGCGACCACATGAAGTTCGGGATAATCTTCCTTAAAGAACCACAAACTATGAATAGCATTGGGACATGCCTGTATTTCATCCAAGAACAATAAGGTTTTACCAGGAACAACGGGCACCCTATAATATGCAGACAATTGTTCTGAAATAAATTTTACGTCCAAATCACCATCAAAGAATTCCTTGACAGTCTTGTCACGTTCAAAGTTCACTTCCAAGAAATAGGGAAAGGATTCTCCCAAATGTCTAATGGCGCTAGACTTACCTACCTGTCGTGCACCTCTAAGAAGCAATGGCTTGTGCTCTTCAGAACTTTTCCAAGCTTCCAACTCTTTATCTATTTGTCTTTTCAGATACTTCATAATTCCTATTTCGTCGATTTACAATGCAAAGATAATGCAAACGAGCACAATGAAAGCTTGCTTTCTGATTGTCGAATGCAGCTTATCTTATGCAAAGATAGAGCTTTTATCTGAATAAATGCATGATGACCAACTACTATTTAAAAAAAGTCAGAGGCTTTTAGATGCCAAATCATAAAAAAGTCAGAGGCTTTTAGATGCTAAATCATAAAAAAGTCAGAGGTTTTTTTAGGGCGCATTTTAAAAAAGTCAGAGGTTTTCTGGGGTGTCTCCTTATAATATTAGGATAGCAATTTATGATTTTTCTTGATAAGCACCAGCTAAATATCTGTCTTACCGGTCATTAGGGCTTGCCTGGATTTTGATTTTTAGAAGAGTGGATTTCGTTTGGCTTTTTTACGGTTGTTACATTTTGCTGATTTAACCCGAATCGGCCATTAGGGCTTGCTTGGATTTTGACTTTTAGAAGAGTGGATTTTGTTTGGCTTTTAATGAGTAATAGCGAGCTATTGCGAAATAAAAACAAGCAAAATACGCCTTATAAAATTCAAAAGACTGCAAGCAGTTATGAAATACCCAATAAAACGTCCTAATGACCGTTTTGGGTTTAATCAAAAGCATTATCTTTGCACCACAAAAAAATGACAATGATGAGGAAAACAAAGGATTGACACCTTTCCACATTCATTCACATAAGGAATGGCATCGCTATATCGGCACGCCACTTCTGGAACTCTAAACCTTTGTTATGGACAAGCTGACTAAGGAACAACGCCACCGCTGCATGGCAGCGATACGGGGAAAAGACACAAAACCGGAAATCACGGTCAGAAAATTCCTGTTCAGCCGTGGCTTCCGCTATCGGCTGAACCATCCGCGTCTGCCCGGTCATCCGGATATCGTAATGCGCAAATACCGCACATGCATCTTCGTCAACGGATGCTTCTGGCATGGACACGAGGGGTGCAGATACTACGTGCTGCCAAAGACAAACACGGAGTTCTGGAAAGCGAAGATTGAACGCAACAGGACCCGCGACATTGAGGAGCAGCACCAACTTGCCGCTATGGGATGGCACTGCATCACCGTATGGGAATGCCAGCTGAAGCCGGCCGTAAGGGAACAGACCTTAGAGTCGCTGGCGCACACTCTGAACAGCATATTCCTGAATGACCGCAGCATCAAACGATACTCCCTGCCGGAAGAGGAAACGATGATGGCTGCAGAACCTGGCAACAAGCTATAACGACTTCATTATCCATTTTCGCCCTACTCGGGCACCCTTACCACATCCACCACATGGCTGCCGGCCCCTATCAGGTCGGACCGCTCTGATATCACTTTCTGGTATTCTATAAACCTTGCGAAGGTCTCGTCGCTCATACGGTTGAGCCGTGTGCGCATATAGTCGGAGGCCCCGTCGGGCGAGAAGATGGTAACCCGTTCCAGTCCGGCACTCTCGTCCAGACGGTTGATGTCGTCGATGCGCACATAGTCGTAGAGTTCGTCAGCCTGCGCCTGGATGTGGAAATCCTTGTCTACAGCGCCCCTCTCCAGCAGCCCCACGATGCGGTCCTCGTCGAAACAATACGACAGGATACTGTATTCATTCATCAGATACGCAACGAAAATCAGTCCGCCGGGCTTCGTCACGCGCTTCGCCTCATTCAGCGCCTTCAGCTTCTCTGCATCTCCTATCAGATGATACAGCGGACCGAGCAGCAGCGTCACGTCTGCCGTTGCCGTAGGGATAAACGGCATGTCTCTCGCATCGCCCTGCACCACATCGGCTGTAGGCTCACGCTTCAGAAACACCTCTATGTTACGGCGTACCAGCTCCACCGCCTTCACCCTATAGCCCTCTGCCATGAGTGCCGAAGTGTAGCGGCCCGTCCCGGCACCGATGTCAAGCAGAAAGGAGTCGGACTTCAGAAACCGGCGCAGATGGTGCATGGTGGTTTCAAACTCTACGATACCGTGCCTACGCTGCAGGCGCAGGTCTTCAGGATGCTTGTTGTAATGCTTCTCTATATTGGATAGTGCCATATATGATTTCTTGAAAACTCCCAACAAAGATAATCATAACTCTCAACTTTCCAACGTTAATTTCTCGTTTTTTTTGTTCTACCCAAGCATTTATCGGTCAAGCAAAGGACTACCAATCGCAGGTTAACCTTTGCTTTACCGATATTATATTGAGCACCTCATACAACATATATGCCACACTAAAAACTTGTTCTCGTTGTGTGAATATTGGCGGTATTCAAAAGGATGAGACAAGAGCTAAAAGCTCAATATCAAAAAAGATAGAAAGGAACACGATTCACCTTGCTCGAGTCGGCATCCAACTTATAGCAATAGCTTTCACTCCGTCTTTATGCTCTCCACCGGATTCTCCGTGGCTACGCGCCACGACTGTGCCACTACCGTCAGGACGACCACCGCCGATACGCCCACAAAGCTCAGCGGAAAGATCCACCAATAAATCGGCGTGTGCTCGGCGAAGCTCTGCAGCCATTGGCGGCTCAGCCAGTAGCCGAGCGGTGCGGCAATGACGAACGATGCGACGAGAGGCACGCTATAGCGCACGGCAAACAACCGCACCACCGCCCCCACCGAGGAACCCATCACCTTGCGGATGCCTATCTCCTTGCGGCGGTATTCGGTTTCGAACATCGTGAGCGAGAACACTCCTATGATGGTTATTATGATGCAGATGATGGCGAAGAGCTTAACCTGGGAGATGAAGCGGAACTCATCCACGTAGGTCCGCTGCAGCGCATCGTCGAAGAACTTCATCTTATAGTCGCCGTATGAGGCATCCAGACGGTTGAGCACCTTTTCTATGTCTCGCTTTGCCTCTATCTTGTCATGTCCCTCTGCCACACGCACGAAGAGATTATAGCAGCGGTCGCCCATGCGATTCATTGCCAAAGGGTCCAACACGAGGAAAGCGACGGAGAGGATGCTGTTGTCGTTGCGTACCGACTTCATCCTGAAGTTGTTGCACACTCCAACGATGAGGTAGTTGTTGTCGCCCCATTCGCTCCGATGGCCTATCGAGTCGCCCACGTGCAGCCATTTGTATTTGTCCATCATCGTGCGGTTCAGGATATACGCCCCTGTCTGGCTGTCCGACTCCTTGAAGTCGCGTCCCTCCTCAATCTTCAGTCCCATCGTGCGCAGATATCCGGGGTCGCACAGCATCACCTGCATGTTCATCGACTTGTCGCCGTTGCCGCGAAACCACCCCATATATTGGTCGCCGACGCCTATTGCATCCTGTGCATACCCCACGCTCTCCACGTATGGCAGTTTCTGCAGTTCAGCCCGTATGGCAGTTTTCTTCTGACAAGCCTCCGCTGTGAGTCCGGTGAAGAGCACCTCGTTCTTGGCGAAGCCGTAGTCGCTGTTGAAGATGTAGTTCGACTGGCTCGCCATCACACCGATATATATCGCCAGGACGAAAGCCACGCAGAACTGCACTCCCATTATCGCCATGCGCAGTTTCCTGCCGCGCGGTGATAGTCCGAAGGAGCCTTTCAGCACCATTGCCGGTGTGAACGACGTGCTGTACCATGCCGGCACGACAGCCGACAGGGCACCCACAGCCAGCGCTGCCACTGCCATTACAGTAGCCAGCATTGCATTTGCCCCGAAACTGATGTCTCCCGACACGAGATTCATGCAGGTCTCGCTGCGCTGGAAACCCATTACGATGAGGAAGGCTATGAGGAGACCGATAAAGGCGAAGCCCACATTCTCCATTATCATCTGCAGACGCAGACTGCTCTGCGAGGCTCCCATCACGCGGCGTGTGTTTATGCTGCGTATGCGCATCGGCACCTCGGAGAGCGTGAAGTTCAACAGGTTCAGCAGGGCTATGAACAGAATGAATACTGATGCCACGGTGAGCACATTCACCAGGTTGCGGTTGCCCTTGTCTCCTAAGCCTACACCGGAGAAATATATATCATCTACCGGGGTGAGCCGGAAGCTCTGACCATATTCTTTCTCGAATTTCTTCTCGTCGGTATATCCCGTCTGTCTCATCACTTCCTTCTTGAACGCACGCTCCACAGCCGCCTTGTTAGCCAGATCGTCAAGGCGCACGAATATGTTGAAACTCCACTCCGATGCGTCGCCGGCATCCTTCGGGTTCTCACAAATATAGAGTCCGTTGCCAATGGAGCAGTTGTCGGGCATGTCTTCGCTCACTCCAACAACGGTGATGGACTTATCCACGCCGTTTTCCTTCAGGGTGAACGTCTTGCCCACCGCCTTGTCTGTTCCGAAGAGTTTCCCGGCTGTGCTGCGGTTTACGATAGCCGTCGCACCGTAGTCCCAGGTCTTGCTGCTGCCGTACAGCAGCTTGTCGCTGAAGAATTCCACGCCGGGTTTCGACATACCTATATATAATACATTTATAGTGTTTTCGCCGACGGTCACGTCTGTCTGCCTGTTGTATGCCATGTTCACCGTCTGTTCCACATGAGGTATCTCCTTTATTATCTCCTCGTATGGGCGACAGATATGGCATCCCCATTTGTTGTCGAAAAGTGCGGTCTTCACTTCGAGCCGGAACGTGCGGTCGTGGTCCTTGATGTTGTAGTTGTATGTGCGGTTATATATCACCTGTGTCATGAACAGATAGAACGTCGCCACTGCCACTCCCAGTCCGAACAGGTTGAGCAGCGTTGCCAGGCGGTAGCGACGGAACAGATACAGTAAGCTTTTCATACGCCATTCCTCCTTTCTCAAAGAATATTATTGTTGTCCACCACCTGTCCGTCGAACAGGTTTATGATGCGGCTTGCCATCTGGGCATCGTGCTGCGAGTGGGTCACCATCACAATCGTCGTGCCTTCGGCATTGAGCTGTGCGAGGAGTTCCATCACGGCGAGTCCGCTCTTGGAGTCGAGGTTTCCCGTAGGTTCGTCGGCGAGGATGAGCTTCGGTTTGCCCACCACGGCACGTGCTATGGCAACACGCTGCTGCTGTCCGCCCGACAGTTGCTGCGGATAATGTTTGGCGCGGTGGCTCATAGCCACCTTGCGCAGGATTTCCGTCACTCGTTCGCGGCGTTCCTTTGCCGGCACGCCCATATAGCGGAGCTGCAGGTCTACGTTCTCTTCCACGGTCAGCTCGTCGATGAGGTTGAAGCTCTGGAACACGAAACCGATGCGTCCGCGGCGGTAGCGTGTGCGTTCCTTCTCCTTCAGTCTTGCCACCGGCTCTCCGTCGAGCCAGCATTCACCGGAGTTGGGGTTGTCGAGAAGTCCGAGGATGTTCAGCAGTGTGGACTTTCCGCAGCCGCTCGGTCCCATTATTGCCACGAACTCTCCGTCGTCCACGTTTATACTAACGCCGTTCAGTGCTACGGTTTCCACTTCTTCCGTGCGGAAGATTTTCGTCAGGTTTTCTGTCTTTATCATTGCAGTATGTTTTTTTATGTCTTGTTGTTTCGATATAAATTGCCGTTGTGCTCTCTATTTCAGTATCAGCACTTCGTTGTCCTTGAATGCTTCGTAGCCGCTCGTCACCACGCGTTCTCCCGGTTCCAGTCCGTCGGTCACCTCATAATACTGAGGGTTCTGCCGTGCTATGCTGATGTTGCGTCGGTAAGCCTTCTTGCCCGATTTGTCGAGCACGAATATCCAGTTGCCGCCAGTGGCTTGGAAGAAGGTGCCGCGCGGAATGAGCGTTGCCTGCTGCGACTTCCCCAATGCCAGTTCCACGTAGTAGGTCTGTCCGCTGCGCATCTGTGTCGGTCGTTCGCCCACGAACACGAAGTCGGTGCGGAAGGAGCCGTTGCGCACCTCCGGATACACCTTGCGAACACGCAGCCGGTATGTCTTGCCGTCACGGTTTATCGTGGCAAGCAGTCCGGGGCGCACACGGTCGATGTAGTGTTCGTCAATCTGTGCCTGCACCTTGAAGTCTGAGAGGTCGTTTATCTGTCCTATGTTCTGTCCGGCAGAGATGTTCTGTCCCAGTTCCACATCGAGCAGTCCGAGTTCGCCGTCGATAGCCGAGCGTATCTCGAGTTTATTCTTGCGCTCCCGCACGAGCAGCACGTTCTTTCTCATATTGTCGAGGTTGTCCTCCATCTGTGCCATCTGCACCCGGCGGTAGATGCTGTCCTGTCTCAGCCGTTGCGCCACGAGACTTTGCTTGCGTCGTGCCAGCCGGTAGTCCTCCTGGCTCTGTGTGTATGTCTCCTTGCTAATGAGCCTTTCCTTATACAAGCGTGCGTTCTGGTTGCAGGCGCGCTGCTTGCGTTCGCAGTCCATGTCGAGCGTAGCCTGTTCGGTGCGGTTGTTCAGCCGGTCCTGTTGCATTGCCACCTGTGTGTTACGCAGCAGGTTCTGTTTCTCGGCAAGCTCCGCCTCGGCATTGAGAATCTGCAGGTCGAGGTTGCTGTTGCTCAGTCGCAGTATCACGTCGCCTTTTCTCACACGTGTTCCCTCTTCCACAGGTTTCTCTCTAACTATGCCACCCTCCTCCGGAGAAATCTGCACCACCTGGATAGGCACCACCTGTCCGTTCAGCCGCACGTAGTCGTCGAACCGTCCGTAGGTCACGTTGCTTATCGTCAGGTCGCGCATGTCCACGGTCATTGTGCTTGCCGTCGAACTGAACACTATCCATACGAGTACTGCCGTCAATGCCGTTGCCGCAGCGATATACCAAGCGTAGCGGCGGAGGAATGTTTTCTTTTCTATCTGTCGGTCCATAATATATTACATTTTATAGTGAGGCTTGCCTGTAGTATGCGAGCAGTCTTCTGTTATACATCATTGTAAGTTGGCTTTGCAGCAGTTTCACTCTCGACTGCAGCAGCGTCACCGCCGCCGTCCTCACGTCGATAGCAGATGCCATGCCCTCCTCAAACTTGCGTGTGGTGATGTGTGCGGCAATGCTGTCCGCCTCCACCTGTTCGTTCGTCTTCAGCATCTCCTTCTCGCTGTTCCGCACGTCGGCAGTGGCTTCTGCCACGAGGCGGCGCAGTTCCGAACGCTCATAGTCGAGCGTCTCACAGGCACGGTCGAGGGCTATGCGGCGCAAGCGCACCGTTGTCAGAGTGGCAAGACGGTTAAAGATTGGTATGCTGAGCGTGAATGCCACATATTCGCCGGCGTTGTTCTTGAACTGCTGGCTGAAAGGCGTATGTCCAACCGTATCCATATTGCGGAAGAACGAGGTGGACACGCCGCCGGAAAGAGAGATTTTCGGTAGGAAACCGCCACGGGCTGCCCATAGCCCATAGCGTGCTGCTGCCACTTGGCTTTCTGCCTGGGCTATGCGTGGGTTCCGGGCGAGTGCAGCAGGTGTGACACCGCAGTCAGCCTCTGGCAGGATAGACAGAGTCTCAACAGACGGTCTTTCTACTATCAGTGTGTCTTCGATAGGGAAATTCATCAACTGTTTCAGCGTGAGCAATGCCTTGGTAGCCTGGCTCTGCATGTGGGTCAGTTCGTATTCATCGGCGGCAAGAGTGGCGCGCATCTGTGCCACGTCAGCCTCGCTCTTCTGTCCCACCTCTGCCATCACCTCGGTCTGGCGGAGCAGCTGTAGGCTCTCCTCACGCTTCTGCATGGTGTGTTCCACAGCTCCCTGGCAGTAGAGCAGATCCATACACGCCTTGCAGACTTGCAACGCTGTGGCATCCTTCTCCGCTTGTACTGCCGAGCGTCCCATTGCCACGTTGGCTCGTGCCATGCGCAGCTCGTTGTAGCGTTGCAGTCCGTCGAAGATGGTGAGCGAAGCCTGCAGCCCGTAGCCGTTATAGAAGGTACTGACGTCGGTGTAGGCGTTCGTCTCCGGGTCTACGGCGCGGCCGAAGTTCATCTGTGCACTCACGGAACCGTACACCTCAGGCAGGAATGCCCCGATGGCACGTGTCTTGGCGCTGCGGTTCTCGTCGAGGTCGAACTGTCTCTGTCGCACGCTGTGGCTGTGGTCCGCGGCATACTTCATGCAGCGCTCCACGCTCCACGGTTCTGCTGCCTGCACCGATATGGCGGCTATCAAGAGTAGTGTTGATATGAATGTACGTTTCATTGTCTTTTCGTTTTCTTTTCTATCTGCAAATTTACGCCACGCCATCAACGCCCGGAAGATATTCGCCGGGAAAATAGCCCGTTGTATGATTATCATACAGCATATTGTATGAAAATCATACACTTCGTTTATGAATGCCGTTTCTCTTCGTGTGTTCAGGAAAAAAATGTAACTTTGCCGTATCTCATAAAGACGGAAGTCATTATGGCTGAAGAAACAAGAAAATACACATTAGGAGGTTATATGATAGAAACTTATTGTGACACTATACTGGTGGTGGATGACAACCTGGCAATACTCACGGCCCTGAAGATAAGTCTTGCAGGGGCGTTCCGACGTGTGCTCACTCTCGAAAGTCCTGACAACCTTGTTGCCACGCTGAAAAAGGAGGATGTTGATGTGGTACTGCTCGACATGAATTTCTCGCTCGGCGTGAACACTGGACATGACGGACTGTTCTGGCTGCGCACGCTGAAGAAGCTGTATCCGGATACTCCCGTGGTGCTGATGACAGCATACGCTAATGTGCAGCTGGCTGTGAAAGGACTGAAAAACGGAGCTGCCGACTTTGTGACTAAGCCGTGGGACAACGACGAACTGATTCGTACGCTGCGCGATGCTGTGGAGAAGAACCGTGTGGTGGTGCCGCTCGACAAAATGGAACAGCAGCATGTACACAGAGTGGTGGAACAATGTCACGGCAATATGAGCCGCGCTGCCGAACTATTGGGCATAACGAGACAGACGCTCTACAGAAAGTTGAAAACAGACAACTGACCCCAAACTTTCAAATATAATACCACACGATATGGCACCTTATTATATTATAGCATTTCTCACCGTCATCCTCGCAGTGATAATCATTTGGGAGTGGCGCCACCAGCGGCGTCTTTCCAGTCATGTACGGCTGATGCGTGAGACTTTGCGCAACCGTGACTTCATGTTCCGTCTGCCCACCGACGGTATTATGCCGGGCGAACGCGACCTGCAGACGATGCTCAACGATATGGGTGGCGAGATAAACCAGCTTATGTCGCGCAGCGAGGTGGAGTCGTGGCAGCGGCTCACTCGTGTGCTTACCCACGAGATTATGAATGCCGTAACGCCGATACAGAGCATAACGCAGGCTTACATGGCCAGTACGATGGTGAAGCAGACTCCGCTCGAAGAGGGCATACGAGCCATCTACGACACCACGCGCAGCCTGTCTGCCTTTGTGGAGAGCTACCGCAAGATGACGCAGCTGCAGACTGTGACTATAGAGGAAATAGAACTTGAGCGTATGGTTGCCAATCTGAAGTCGCTCTATCCCAAGCTTTCCTGGCATGTAGACCTCGGTGCAATCCGCACTCTGCGTGCCGATGCAAGCATGATGCATCAGGTACTGACAAACATCGTGAAGAACGCCGTTGAAGCCGGAGCGCACGACATCAGCCTTACCGTCACTGCCGATGCCGGCTACACGCAACTGCTGATAAGCAACAACGGCTCGCCGATACCTGCCGAAGTGGCACGCGATGTGTTCGTGCCTTTCTTCACCACCAAGCGTTCCGGTTCCGGCATCGGTCTGTCGCTTGCCCGTCAGATGATGATGGCACAGGGCGGAAACCTTACTCTCGCCAACACGCCACAGCCCGGCTGCCACACGACATTCGTTATAATAATAAAGAGTTGACGAGTAGACAAGTAGACGAGGAAATATGCATTACTTGTTTATGAAACGAAAACAACTTTTGTCATGGAAAAACGAATCTCCTCGTCTACTTGTATCTCGTCTACTTGTCTACTTGTCAACTCGTCAACTCGTCAACTTAATTTATTTATACCCGTTGGCGGAAATAATATTAGCTGACAAATACAAGTAAGAAGTTGCACATGTCGTTGATTATTTAGCAACTTAGTGGTATTCCAAACATTAAGACGGATTATGAATATGTCTTCATGGGGTGTTCTGGGGTAATGGAATGCTTGACTGTTATGACACGCTACCTGTGAAAATGCAGGAAGCGTATGCCTTCATAAAGGATTATGAATCTCTGTTGAAGGAACTGCAGTCTGTACTTTGTGCTGTAAGACATGTTGAGGCAGTCATGTTTTAGAACCACCTCTTCTTCATTTTCTTTAGGAATTCCTTGGTGATGGGGAAGCCGGAGGCATCGCCTATTACTGAGTCGATATTGCAGTAAGGGCATACGGCAGTAGGCGGTTCGTCGGGGATGTAGTCCGTTATTTCTGACGGCGGAAAAATCCTGCAGCAGCTGAAGCAGCCACAAATCTTTGATTGCTCCACTTGCTCCTTGTTCCTGATACTGCGAGCGTGGGCTTTGCGTAATATCCTGTCGCTGTCGGGACCATCCATCTTGTGTATCTTCTTGTGTCTGGTGCCATCACAGTTGGTTATATTGATTTCTACAACCAATCCTTCCAGTTGATAGCCACGAGGAATATTGACGGCACGCCTTTCGATATCCGTTTTGCAGAAGTTGCTACCGTCTTTTTTGAGGAGCAGGGTATCCAGATAATCCTGCGTATCTGTTCCGTAGCCCAGTTCCGACATTTGTGGCTGCAACTCCCTGAACGCCTCCTTCGCATATTCGAAGATTCCCCGAGTGTATTTCTCAATATCCACTCCAGCATATCGGGTGTATGTGTATTTGATGCTGCATACAGACATTTTATTCGTCATCTTATATTTGCTTTTTTGTTATACCTTAATGCAAATATGGTAATATTATGGGGAAAATTCAAAAAAAATCTGGGAAAAAAAAGCAATTAGAATGTTTTTCCGTACAGTACTTTGGCAGGCTTGCGTTCAGTACTTTGACACTGGAAGAGCGTGGCTCCCCCCCCCAAATAATGAAAAAAGCAAAAATATCGTCAAAATCGTCAACCATCTGGTCGCCATTGCGAAAGTCATTGATTTACAAAGACTTTCATTTTTATTTTACAAGAAAAACCATCTGGTAATTGTCTTGATGGTCTTACTCTGTTCCATGTTAATTTGTGAGACGCCGTCTCACAAATCGGAAAAGCAGGATAAAATTTACGCGTATAGACAAGATTAGAACGACTAAAGCCTTTCCCATTTTTTGCCACTAGACCTTTGGCATGGTTCACAAGTTAGGAAAGAGATATGCAAGCAATTCTCTGAAAATCTCGCCGATGAACCGGGGATTGTTCCACGTCGTGGTCCTGTTCCTGAGTATTCATACTTGGTAGCGACGGCATATTATTCCAAATAGGTCATTAAGGATTGCAAGTTTCGATGCTATTAATTTTAAGTTTTAGAGGTGTTTTGTTTGTAGTTACGGGGAAAACGTTTGGTGTTTTTGTGGTATTTTGTTTAGTGTTTTTGCGGTAAATCATAATGATTCGGTTTACTTTGCCATATTGGTATTTTTGGTAATGTTTTGGGCACGGGTCACGAACGGATCGTGCCCAAGTGGGGCAAGCACGTTGCCCAACCGGGGCAAGCACGTTACCCAAGTGGGGCAAGCACCGTGCCCATTTTAGCCCAAAATGAGTTGTCAGGACTTAACAGGATGTTGGACGCATTACACTCACTGATATATTTGTTCTGTGTTGGCGTTGTGTCCCTGGCCTGCGGCAGGGACACGAATCAAAAAAAAGGAACACGGATTGCTCGGACTTGACACGGATTGGTCTTTTCACGGATTTTTTTTTGATATTATTGAGCTAATGGTTCTTGGATTTTGGCTATGGATTTGTTTGGATTTGCAAGTGCTGGGGCACTTCCTTTCCTTAGCCAATGATTTATAGACAAAAAACAAGACAAACCGGCTGCGCATGAAGTTTTAATTATGATTCCGCCAATAGCCATCAGCCCCCACCTAGCCTCCCTGTAGGGGAGGGACAGTAACTGTAATACGTAACTTTGCATCACCTCTTCAGCCCCCACCTAGCCTCCCCCGTAGGGGAGGGACAGATACTCCGGCGGTCTGACAATTGCCTGTAACCATCTGATTATCAATAGATTATCAACAACATAGAGCAACCTGCATCTCCAAGTCTTTGACAGAACCAGAGTAATCTGCATCTCCAAGTCTTTGACAGAACGCAAAGTAATCTGCATCTCCAAGTCTTTGACAGAACCAGAGTAATCTGCATCTCCAAGTCTTTGACAGAACGCAAAGTAATCTGCATCTCCCCTACGGGGGAGAACGAGAGGGGGCTGATGTCTGCAGGAAAGATCATCAACATAAGGCTTGTCCCTGTTTATCCGGGGTTTTGTATTAACCCCCAATAGGTCATTAGGGCTTGCCTGGATTTTGGTATTTTAGAAGAGTGGATTTTGTTTGGTAATAGCGAGCTATTGCGAATTAGAATAATCCGTGATGACGAATCCGTGGTGCTCATTGATATCCTTGTTTTTATTTTAGACCGGTGGACATCGCCGAAGGCTGATGGACACTATATTATGACTGACAAATTGCTTCCGTGGTAAAACCATCAAGACAATTACCAGATGGTTTGTTATGTAAATTAAAAATTGAAACCATTGTAAATCAGACGTTTCCACACTGACGACCAGATAATTGACGGTTCTGGCGAAAATTTTGATTTTTAAACGAGTTGACAAGTTAACGAGATGACAAGGATATCAGACTTACCGATTTAGTCTCAAAAGAGAAAGTATCAATATAAAAGTAAACGGTTTGTTTTGCTTCCAAATTAGAAGTAAAACCATACAGCAGCAGCACGAAGTGTAATTCCAATAAAAGTCCAAACAACAAAACAACACAAAAAACATTGCACATATTATCACTTTGTCATACTTTTGCAGTGGATTAATCACAAAATGACACATAAATGCAGAAATGAATATCCATAGGATGTGACTTAGTGTCTCCACTGGGCGCCACCATCATCGGCCTGCAGGCAGGCATCATCCTCGTGTTCTCCATCGAGTTCATCGACACCAAGCTCCACATAGACGACCCCGTCGGTGCAAGTTCCGTACATGGCGTATGCGGCATTTTCGGCACTCTGATGACCGGTCTGCTGGCTGTAGACGGCGGTGCTTTCTACGGAGGCGGTTTCAGTTTCTTCGGAGCACAGTGTCTCGGCATCCTGACCATCGACGCCTGGGCTGCTGTGACGGGAGCGATATTGTTCTTCACCGTCAAGAAGATTGCCGGTCTGCGAGTGGACAAGCGTATCGAGGAAGAGGGTCTCGACATCTACGAGCATGGAGAGAGCTGCTTCAACTAAATACCGATCGGATATCATGACACACGAACTTTATTAACCATCCTTATATATAATTCATTCTGCCCCATCCCCGGCTTTGCCATCATCACCTTTCTGTGGCAACGAACCGGGGATGGAGTTTTTTATCCGCAAATACGAAATATAGCGAGATACGGCATTTACATAAAGTTCCGTTCACCCGGAGAAACATCCCAAGATGTTATATTTTGTTTAAATAGAAAATAAAATTCTCAGATTTCTTACACAACATCCGAACAATTGTTACCTTTGCAACCGTATTCAATACATAAATGTTTCCTTATTGATGAAACATTTTATGTGAGTGATACGGAATGGATGTCTTAGGATAATGCACAATATTGACAACAAGAGAAAAAGGTATGCGTGGCTGCTGATGTTGGTATTTCTGCCAATGATGATAGCCATCACCTTCCACCACCACTCGGCGGCGGAGGGGACTGCCGCCATGTCTTATTGTTATGACTGCATGCATCATATCCACCACGACGGTCACTTCACTGCCGACCAGAGCTTCGCCCACGATTGCGTGATCTGCCAGTTGCACAGTCTGCCATACGTGGTGCCTACAATTGCCAACATAGCAGCATTCATTGCTATGGCCAATGTCGTTTTTGTCATGTCATGCCCATTCGTCAAGACTCGCAAGACCGACATTCATTCCACCCGTGCCCCACCAGCATTTTTATCTTTTTAGTTTTTATCGACCAAGATCTTTCGACTATCCCGATATGTCTTAGTCGACTGACTGTCAGCATTTTAGATGATAAAAGACAAGAAGACCGCACTCGTTACGCTTGCTTTTTCATCAATTCCAGTTATGCGCCAACGCCTACTGCCAAGACTATTACCTCGTCTGAAAGCCTGATGAGGCAACGAGGGCTGACACATGGCATCAAGCGGATGACAAGGGACGGAATGTCCATAAAACAAGTATATCAAAAAAATTACCATAAGATAAAAATGAAATCAAAGAATTATCAGCTGATGCTCCTCAGTGGTGCATTGGCAGTCTCATTTACAGCTCAGGCTGCCGAAGTTCAAAACAAATGTATTGTAAAGGATAAATACGGGACAGTTGCTGCCCCGGCAAGCAAAGAGAATGACGCTGAAGAAACAGCCAAAAACACGGATGCCAATGTATATGGCCATGTGATTGACGCAAAGACGGGCGAGCACCTCCCCTACGTCATCATCAGGGTGAAGGGTACCACCATAGCCACGACAACCGACAAGACCGGCCATTTCTTCTTGAAGAACCTGCCGGAAGGAACATTCGTCATCGAGGCGACATTCATAGGATATACAGCCCAAAGCGAGAGTGTGACCATAAAGCACGACACAAGCAAAGAACTGAATTTCAAGCTCACGCCAAGCGACACAAATCTCGACGAGGTGGTGGTTTCTGCCAACAGAAACGAGACAGCAAGAAGACTGGCCCCGAACCTGGTGAGTGTGGTCGGCGCAAAAATCTTTGACATCACGCAGTCAACCTGTCTTGCCCAAGGACTCAAATTCCAGCCCGGCGTACGCACGGAGGACGACTGTCAGAACTGCGGCTTCACACAGGTGCGCATCAATGGTCTCGACGGCCACTACTCGCAGATACTGGTGGATTCGCGCCCTGTATTCTCCTCTCTGAACGGCGTGTATGGTCTGGAGCAGATTCCTGCAAATATGATAGACCGCGTGGAGGTGGTCCGCGGCGGTGGCTCTGCCCTCTTCGGTGCGTCTGCCATCGGTGGAACCATCAACATCATCACCAAGGAACCTATCCGCAATTCGGCCTCCTTCGGACACACCTTCATGTCGCAGGGCGGAGCGAGTTCGTTTGACAACGTGACGACGGGCAACGTATCTCTGGTGACCGACGACAACAAGGCCGGAGTATATGCCTATGGACAGAATCGCACCCGACAGGGCTATGATCATGACGGGGACGGATATACAGAGGTGCCAGAACTTGAAAATCAGACTTTCGGCCTCAATTCCTACCTCCGCCTCAACCCCTATTCAAAGCTGAGCCTTCAGTATCACGGCATACACGAATTCCGCAGGGGTGGCAACAAGCTCGGGCTAACAGCACATGAGGCCAACATCACAGAGCAGGTGGAACACAAAATCCAGGGTGGCGGTCTCACCTATAACTTCTACTCCCCAGACGAGAAGAACCGCCTGTCGGCTTATTTCTCATTCCAGACCACAACCCGCAAGAGTTATTATGGCGGCATCGGAGAGGGTACGGAAGAAGACAAGATTGAGGCTGAGAAGGCGTATGGCACTACACATGATTTCACTTACGTGGCAGGAACACAGTATGTTCACTCGTTCGACAAACTGCTCTTCATGCCTTCCGACCTGACTCTTGGCGCTGAATATAACTACGACGGACTGAAGGATATCATCCTCGGCTACGACAGAAGATTCAAGCAGGATGTACGCATCGGAAGCTTCTTCTTCCAGAATGAGTGGAAGAACAAGCAGTGGAGTTTCCTTCTGGGTGGCCGACTGGACAAGCACAACCTGATAGACCATGTAATCTTCAGTCCACGTGCCAACCTCCGCTTCAATCCTACAGAGAATATCAACCTGCGCCTCACCTATGCCGGCGGATTCCGTGCTCCTCAGGCATTCGACGAGGATCTGCATGTGGGCGTTGTCGGTGGCGAGCGACTGGTTACGGTCTTGGCAGACAACCTGAAGGAGGAGCGTTCCAACAGTTTCAGCCTTTCGGCAGACCTGTATCATAAGTTCGGCTCGGTGCAGACCAATCTCCTGATAGAAGGATTCTATACAGACTTGAACGATGTGTTTGCCCTCCGACAGCTCGACCAGCCTGATTCGCATGGAAACACCGTGCAGGAGCGCTACAATGCCTATGGCGCCAAGGTGTTCGGACTGAATCTGGAAGGCAAGGCGGTGTTCACACGATGGTTTACGCTACAGGCTGGACTCACCCTGCAGCAGAGCCATTATGACAAGGCTATTGCATGGAACGATGAGGTGCCAGAGCAGAAATTCAAGAAGATGATGCGCACTCCGGACACCTATGGCTATTTCACTGCAACCTTTACACCTGTGAAACGCTTTACGGCTTCGGTTACCGGCAATTATACGGGCAGCATGCTCGTGGGACACTCTGCCGGCTCGGGGGTGGAGGAACCTGTGGCTGTGAATACTCCAAAGTTTATGGAACTGAACATGAAGCTGGCATACGATTTCCCAATCTATAAGTATCTCACGCTACAGGTGAACGGTGGTATACAGAACATCACCAATGCTTACCAGAAGGACTTCGACAAGGGATGGAACCGTGATTCCGCCTATATCTACGGTCCTTCGCTGCCAAGAAGCTACTATGTCGGCGTGAAAGTAAATTACTGACATTAAAACAATAGATATAGAATCATAGAATAACCTGTTGGCGGAATTAATTTAGTGCATACTTAATTCTGCCAATGGGCTTG
>ENA-UOJH01000872-UOJH01000872.1-human-gut-metagenome-genome-assembly--contig:-C148-NODE-872-length-25360-cov-6.959613_pt1 | contig 25360 bp, 19 predicted proteins | sample MGYA00242345_ERZ723892 | MGnify/ENA metagenome assembly ERZ723892 | reverse complement strand
ACATCAAATGATATTAATGATATTAAACTTACAATTGTTCATGGGACTAAATGATCGATGTAATAATCAAAATTTTCAATTGTATATTATAATAGTGATATAAGATTAAGTATTAACCAATATTGCCACTCAACTTAATCTTATATCAATGATTCAGATAGGGCAACTAATCATCAGCTTAAAAAGATTCATTTATTAAAAAAGAAAATAAATGAGTGGCAAAAACATAATATTTTATAAGGTGACCTACGCCAATAATGTGGAGATTGGAGACAAACAATGGGATTATTCGATTTATTCAGAGAAGTAGGAGATCAGATTTATGCGAGTGTAGCATTAGCTACAGCAACACCAGCATCAGATGAAACAATGGCTCAGGTATATGACTATTGGGCTATGGATGATGATGATCAGGAACTCTTGAGAATTTGTAAGTTTGATCTTGGCTACGGTGTGGACGCTCATGTAGCTATGAAACACATCGGAACCATCCTGAAACTTAAAGAGAAAGGAATGGACAACAAGGACATTGCTGATGTATGTGGTATCTCAGAAGCTATGGTAGCTCGTTCGATCAAGATGCGAGACGAGTATCTTGAGTATAAGAAAACGGGAAACCTCCCGAAAAATACAGACCACAAACCGATTACAGAGAAGCTCAGCAAAGAAGAAGCAATGAAAAAGTTTAATGAAGCTTCTGCATTACGAGCTTTTATGTATCATTCGGATTTGGATGTGGAGGAGGAAGATGACGAAGAGAACTGCGATGATGGTTCTCCGGAGCCAGATCAGAACAACGCTCCTGTAACCACTAAGAGTAAAGGTGGTTCTTCTCGTAAAAAGAAAGGATCATCAACATCAGCACCGGAAGATTTAATGAAAGGATCTGAAGGTGTCAAACCATTCTCAACAATGGTTGAGAATTCCGGAGTTGGTACTTCAACAAAATAAAAAATAGGGAGGTTCTTAATTGAACCTCTTTATTTTTTGTCTTCTCAGGGTACCTAAAACATCATATTAATTATCTAGAACATGGAAAGGAGATCTATTATGAGTAAAATCAAAATATCTGAATTGTTATTTAAAACGGAAATAGAAGATGACAATTTGATGATTGTAGAAGACGACATAGATACAAAACAAACAACAGTCAAAGAATTCAAGCGTGCTCTTAATGGCGATAATATTAGTCCTAGTGACTATAAATTTTATTCATCAGCCAAAGTTAATCAACTGATTAATTCTATGGCAATTAATATGGATAATATGCCAAGTAAATCTGATTTTGAAAGTCTCAAACAGCAAATTGCAAATATCGTCGGATCTACAGGATCAGAAAAAGATTCGGAGTTAGTTGCAGCTAGAGGAAGCTATAGTACGTTAGCAGAGAGACTCGATGGTGATATGAAATCTCTTAAAAATAAATATGTAGCTTTTCCTACTATTGAAAATACTGGAATGATTGTAGATTGTACTGAGCTCGATAAGGCTGATCTTACAATCAAAGCTGGTTCGTATGACAAAGATACAACTGTTACTGTTGTAGGGGCAAATGCTTTTTCTTTAGATGCAATTACCGGAACATCTGCTATCGAAAAACTTCCAAATCTTAATGGGCTGAAGATCAAATTCACCAAAGCGCAGAATACTTTCAATATTAATTTAGGAAGGACTCTTCCTGCTGGAACATACTATCTGTATTGTAACTTCGATTCAAGTAGTAACTTCGTTCCTGAAGGAAGTTCTCTAAAAGTAGCTAATAGTGATGGAAGTGTAACAACCATCACATCGGATTTCAAGTACACTGAGGTTACAAAAATTGTAGCTACTAAGAGTATTACTGCATTTAAAATCATTCCAAATTACAATACAATTGTAGATGGAATGACTCTTACAATGAAGAATATCATGTTCTCTGAAGATGGAAATCTGGAGAGATACTATCCATATTCTTATCTGAAAGAAACCATTAAAGCAAATACAGTATACAATAAAACCTTTACAGGATATAGATGTATCGTATCTCGTAGTGCAAGCACATTGACAGTAACGGCAGTTGATACATCGTATGATGGAAATAAAATTAAAGAAGAACTGGAAGCTATCAAAGCTGTTACTGTAAATCCGGAAGATTACTGCGGTCTTATTGAAGATAAAGGTACTTATATTTATCTCAACAAACACACCGTAAATAATGCTCCTGATACTATCTGCACTATTGGTTCTGATAGTACAAAAACACGTAATGGGCAGCCTAGTGTTAAAATCAACATTGGTACATACAATGAAGATGATCAACCTCGATTTACATTACAATTACCAGAGGTGCAGAATTTAGAAGACTGCGATACCCTGAGCGTTCAGATGTATATTGATAAAGATGTGTCTGAAAGATTTAGTGAAGATGATGGATTGAAAATCATGCTATCATCTGATAATGCGGTGGCTAATCCTGCTATAAACTATTTCTTTTTTAATATTGGAAAGAATTCTTTTGTTCAGGGCTGGAACACTATTAAAGTTAAGCTTAAGGATTTCTATAAGCATGGAACTCCTAATTGGGCTGACATCAAACAAGTTAACTTTAGAGTTTATACAAGCGAGTTTACTAACGGTAAATGTTTATGGATAAACTCTATCATTATCGATCAAAGAATGAAACCAACCGTACTGTTTGCATTTGATGGTTTCTATGATGATGTGTTTAACTACCAGTATCCATTCTTATATGGAAAGAATATTCCGGCTACAATCTTTGTAAATGATAAGCAGACATTAACAAAAGATTTTATCGACAAAGTTTGTATGCTTCATTATACAAAAGGATGGGAATTGGCAAACTATGGATGTAATCCTAATAAAGAGATTATGATCGAAGATGATAATCCTAGAGAACAATATACTGCAGTTAAAGATACGGTTCAATGGATTTATAATAACTTTACTGAAGACGTTATATCTTATGCAGCTCCATTTGGAAATCTTCGTGCAATCTCTGAACCTATCCTTAGGGAATTAGGATTCAAGATCGCTAAAGCAGATGCAGACGCATATTGCTCATTCTTCTCAGATAAAGATTTTGTTATCCCTATGCATCTTCTTAGTAATGCTGAAGGCCATGGTGCTACGGCTATTAAAGCTAAGATTGATGAGATTATAGAAACAGGCCAAACTCTCTGTATTTATACAAGTGATGTAACTAAATATGGAGATGAGATTTCAGCTACAAAAACTTCATTCGAAGATGTGGTAAATTATCTCGATAGATATGTACGACTCGGATTGATTCAGTGCCTGACATTCTCAGATTTCTATAAGCAATGTACAACGAAATAATATATTATAATAAAGAAGAGGTAGAGAGCAATCTCTACCTCTAACTTGTAAACTAAAACAGGTTTAACCTAAAATTAAACAAACGAAAGGAATGTAAAATGGATGTATAAGAATAGTAAGTATTTTCGTTTCATAGAGAACGATGAACTTGAAGAATTGAGAATTGTACGTATGCAGAATGAAGAAATCTGCAGTGCGGTTTATGTAAAGGGCCCTAAGGCTGGAACCAAATCAAAAGAGAATATCAAAGATATAGAGGAGAAGTATACTCACTTAACTCCGGATGGATATCTGACATTCTCTATTGTTAAAGTTGGTAAACTTGAAGATGTAATGGTAACAGTATCAACCAAAAGAGGTATTGATGCTGGGGAAAAACTTCCATTCGCAATTTGCAGACAATGTGCAAATGACTTGTTCGCAAAACAACTTAATGCTGATACTGATTGTGTTGGATTATCAGTATCTGAGGCGTCATGTCCTGCAGACATCGACTTTGCTAATTTCTTTGCTTGTGATAATCTTATCGAAAGTGAAGTTATTGAATACTATATCGGAGATCTTATCAAAGATATCATTCCAATACTTAAGTACAGAAAGAAATATGATGAGACTTTGTTAGATCTCTTTAACACACACTGTATGTATCTGGCAAATAACAATAAATTTATTGCTAATACTTACAAGCAAAGAGAAGAGGTTGATGGGTATTGTAAAACTCTTGATACTCTTCTCTCACTGAACAATTTTGAATATGATATCTGTACAGCTTTTGGAATTATTCCGACAGACTTTGAACCAAAGCATTTCGAGTCAGGAGTATTATCTCAAGAAGCTATGGATACATTATCTAAGATTCTGGCAGTTCAGATGTATAAATCTTTAGTACTTAAGTATGACAGGGATATCGATCTGACCAAAATTCAACGCAACTATACTCTTGTGTCCGATTGTAATAATACAATCTATGTAGTTGCATATACAACATCAGGAAAATATCATGTTTCTCTTGAAAATGAAAGTGAAGAGAATGTTGAAAAACTTAACTCGCTACTTGCGTCTGAAAGTACTCAATTAGCTTATCAGCATCTTCAATTTAAGAAGGGGAAATATAAATAATAATTGTATATTATAAAAGTGCTATAAATTACTACTGTTGTATCAACAGTACTATTATAGGATAATATTATCAATCTATATTAAGGAGGACCATAATTATGGCAGAAAACAAACAGAAAAGAGAAAAAGTAACACTTACACTCGATCAGCATCCTGATTTCCAGGTAACGAACGACGGATCACTCAAGACAAGTTCAGATCTCTGTAAGATCATCAATGGATTATTCAAAGAAGTATTCGCAGATTACATTGGTTGCCGTGTATATGTAGACATCAATGCAAATCCAGCGGAAGCAATGAATCCGTTATCTCAGGCTCATCCGGTTCAGGTTGAACTGTATTTCACTATGGGTACACATGATTCAAGTGATAAGATCATTGCATTCAAATCAATTACACAGAATATCAGAGATGAGTATGCGAAGCCTGCAGATGGTGGAAAGGTTATGAATTATGTCCAGACAACTCTTGGATACAATGCGCAGCTGCAGACAAACAAGAGCTGTCAGATTACACAGGAAGGTATTGACATTCTTGGATCTCTGCTCTGGAAAGAATTAGCAGTCAAGATGGGACCAAACCCGACACCAGCAGCTTTCCCAGCAAACAATATCGTTGTAGAAGCTCATACAGATTCAAATGCAACTCCATACATGACACCAAGTACACAGATCACAGTATACAATGTAGTGCGCTGCATTGATATCAACAGCCTTCTTGATCTTATCTACAGCAGAAAAGATGAGAGTAAGAAATATTATAACACAGTTCCGATCAAACCTATCCAGTCAACTATAAACCAGAATGCTATCTATGGAACACCACAGACAGCAGATCAGAGATGGCTGTTCATGGTTAACAGAATTGATCAGAAGAATTTCCAGGATAAGTGTAACGAGCTGGGTGGCTTCAATGTAGGTGGCGGATTAAACATCAACATGGAAGTATAATCCGGTTAGCGCATAAACCAAATCAGGATAGGTGGGAAACCATCTATCCTGGTATTATTTTTTAGGAGGTATTTATATTATGGCTATGACTAAACCTTTTACTTATGAAATTTCACCAGACTTTGATCATATTATCGAAGAACATGGAAACACTTATACTGCTTTCAGAAAAATCAGCTGGGGCGATAATGGGACTTTCAAACCAGATGTGAGAAAGTACTATGCTACAGAAGAAGGAGAACGTATGTCTAAAGGATGTACTATGTCAGACGAAGGAGCTGGAGAACTTGCAGTAGCTTTAATATGGGAAGGATATGGTAAAGATAAAGATATCGCCAACGCCATCTTCCAGCAAAGACCTGAACTGGTAAGTATCATGATTCAGGAAATTCAAGACATGTCGGATGATGATATCAAAGCTCATCTGGAAAAATATCCAGTAGATGACGATTATGGTATGTCTGAGTTTACTGATCTAGATGAGGTGATTTAATGAGCTACAATTATGCATCAGCAGATCCACATGAGTGGGTTTTAGGATGTATCAGAGGATACTATGTAAGATATGAACAATTAGCATTATTGATAAATAATAACTTTAAAGGATCCAATGCAAACACAGTAGATCTTTTTATTGATATGGCTGATATTATGAGAAAACTAAACGGGTTCTTATCTCAAAGTAAAGGCATCATAAACGATGGACTTGTGGTAGCTTCAGGTATCATCAATATGGTTGGACACTATAGGCAGTTCTTCGCAAGTAGATATCAATGTGATACAAGAGTATGGATAGTTGCATCTATGAGTGGGCAAACACAAAAGCTATTCTATAGCAAATTCATACCAGTAGCAGATTCACTTGATATATCTACACGGCAGCTATATACAAATAATTTATCTTTGATGGATCTAATCTGTAAGAATATTCCTAATGTGCAGGTAGAAATGTGCAACTGTGAGTTTGCAACTAAAGTACTGCAGATATATGATAAGGAGCCTATTAAGAATCCATTAATCTGTATCACAAAAGACCCATTTGCATTTCAAATCTGCGGGTCTCAATACTTATCATACGTGCTAAGACCTAGAAAGTCAAATGGATTGGATACAAGTTACATGGTTACTAGAGAAAGTGTGATAGAATCATATGCATTTGAGCTGAGCAAAAAATGCGATCAGCCAGTTGCGCGTATGATTAATCCTGAAATGATATCATTATTTATGGCTATGACTAGAGTACCATCTAGGGGTATCCATACATTATATATGATACCTACCGCGTTAAAGAAATTAAATGCATTGTCAGCTACAGGATATCCATACGATATAGATTTTGTATTAGATCAATTCACCCAATCAGCTGGAGGGATCAAAAACCCATACGAATTGATAAACAGATTCAAAGCATGTGATGCTTGCTATATTCAATTGGAAGGATATAAGAATACACCTGAAGCTAAACTGTACAATGGAATAGTAAATCTCTATGATCCGGCAGGTATTAAAGATATCAACAATCAATATTTTAAAAAGTATCCATTGGATTTGGATATATTATAAGACCAAAACATTCCACTAAGGGTTGATTCCCTTAGTGGACTTTTATTTTTTTGTAGGAGGTTATATATTATGGCTTCTATCGTTACGTCGTATAAATATCAAATAGAATTAAATCTTATGATCGGTGATAAGAACTATGAGATTTCATCTAATTCCATACGTACTATCATGCCATCATATGATTATGATAAAAATACAATGCCTACAATATATCTCGGAGTTAGACTAGATACAGATATGTATGACAGACTTGTACAAAATAGCAATACTGCATTACTTTCTATGAGAATCTTTAAAACCAATGAAAATAGTACAGTCAGTTTTAATGAGCCTTACATAGAAGGTAGATTCATCTATAATATGTCTAGCGATCCAAACTATAATAAATCATATGAACAATTGGTATCTGCTGGACAAACCACAGATCTAAATGACAATTATCTTGAAGGGAATATTGGATTAATGAGTGTAGATCTCATTAATGATAATAAGAAACTTTTCAATGATATTGTAAAGGATACAGATTTGATATCTATTGTGCATAGATATACACACCACATGAAAATGTGTATTGAGCCTTTCGATAATAATGATAAGATAGATCAGTTTATTATACCACCTATTACAAGTATAACTAAACTCTTATCGTATATAAATAGTAACTATTGTTTCTATAAATCTGGGTACAGATTCTTTAGAGACTTTAATAGAACTTATTTATTATCTGCAAAGGGAAATCCTGTTAGTGATGATACAAACAAATATGATTCTGTAATCATTAGTATCAGAGATCCATTAGATGACATGGGTAAAGTAAATTCTATGGAATTGGATAGTGAAAACCATGCTTATATCATTAACGTGAGTGCTAATGATACTTCTATAAAAGTGAATAAACTGGTAAATCACGAATTTAATTCGATTATAGGTATAGACACACTGGGAAATGTTTCAGAAGCTGAATTAAACATTCCGGATACTCCTGAAACGTCCAAAAAGTACATCTTAGAGAGGGTAGCTACAAATAACTTTGATAAAATCTTAAATACAAAGAATCAGATTGAATCCATATCTGTAGCTATGACTATATCTAAAACAGAAATAGATGGAACTATACTTACACCAAATAAACAATATCAGATTAGAAACTACGAAGCAAATAGGCAATATGACGGTAAGTATATTTTATCTTTTAAGAAAGAAGTTTTATTAAGACAAGATGATAATTACATTAGTAGTGTCATGTTCGGTTTACGAAAAGTAAGTGAGGAGTAGCATTATGCTACTCCTCGTATTTTACCATTCAGCTTCAAGAAGATCCAGAGCTTCCTCTACATCATCCACATCATCATCCAGATCATCGTCTGATTCTTTGCATCCTTTTTTACCTTTACAGCTGCCACCGCACTTTTCAACTTCTGCTTCAAGCTGAATATCAACGATTTCCAATGCTGCTTCCAGTTCAACCTGTTCTGTTGTTTCAACATCATCTAATGATTCTTCAAATAACAGTTCATCATCAAACATATCATACATACTAATTTACCTCCTATTTCTGATTATTATTTGTGTTCTGCTCCTGATTTTTATCAGTAGCATTATCACTTGGAATATCTACAACTCCACCAATCTGAGCAAGAGTCTTAACAAACTTAAGATGCTTCTTCATGGCTTTGTTGTATGTATTCATTACAGCTACAATTACACCTGTATTAATAGCAAAGTATAAACGAGCTGCATTTGAACGTTTAATATTTCCATTATTCTCCTGATCTTTTGGAACTTCAACGTTATCCTTATGCTCTTCCGGTGCCTTACCATCATTCTTTGTAGCGTCTTTGGTTTCGGTGTTTGAATTTCCAGATGCTTTTAATACATCAGATTTTACCTCAGTGCTACCGTTCCTTCCGGTATTAGTATACTCACCAAAGTATGTCATCATTGTAGCTTCCAGATCCATAACTGCAGATTCTTTTGCAAATGTCTTTGCATTGGACTGGGCAGATTTAAGTCTGGATTGAGCATTTTTGATATTAGAGATACATTTCTGATACCCCTGAGTAACAAAATTCATACTCTCATTACGTTCCTGCTCTTTATATGGAGTTTCTTTCTCTTCTAAACAAAGTTTCATGATACGATCTTTAGCAGATGATCCTTCAAGCTTATTGCTCATAATCTTACAAGCAGATCCATTTTCTCCATACTTAGCAGTCAGATACTTATCTTTGTTTCCAAGTAAGCCAAGATCTTCTTCTACCAGATTTGGAACTACAAACTTTTCAAGTTCTGTCATATTCATTTTCTGGATAGTCCAGTTTTCTGGAATCTTAGCTTTTTCAATCTTTCCTCTGTTCTTTTTAATATAAGCAGCCTGCTTGTCATATCCAGAGAATTTGGTGATGAATTTAACTACAAGATTTTGGAACTGAGCCATCAGCTTCTGGATAATGGCACTTGCTGTTTCTCCTGGTCTGATACCTGGTTTGTCTGTTCCAGTAGCATCTTCTGATAAGTAATCAATCATAGATTCTCTGAACATCATTTCTGTGATAAGTCTCTCAGCCTGGAATGCATCTGCTTCGAACAGATAACAAGCTTCTTCAAAATCATCCTCAGAATTATCATAAAGTGGTTCTACTACAGAATCATCTGTATTGAATCCGTCTTCTGGATCAGAATCGTTTTCATCATCATCGTCTTCAGATTGAGCTTGAAGTTTGATATCGATTTCCTCTGGATCTTCTTCGCCATCGTCTGTATCCGGTTCAGGATCATCATGATCTTCATCATCTGGTTCTTCAGAAGAATCATCCAGCTCTTCGTCGTCTAATTCCTGTTCTGCGTCACCAGGATCTGTTTCATCATTCGGAGTATTATCAATACCATCTGTTGCTGTGCTAATGATATCTTTGCACTGCTGAAGGTATTTCATAATACAATCCATCTTGATTGTAAGAGCAATGATATACAGATTACATAACTCGGTGATCTGAGTAATCTTTGTAGAGATAAACATATTCATCTGATTGAAAGAATAATCATTCAAACGATATATTTTGTCTTCTACTCCATCTGCATCTGTTTTAATCGGAAGTTTATGATCTCTATTTCTAAAGAACATAGATCCAATTTCATCTGCCACTCTAGATAATCCATCGCAGAATGATGTAACGGATTTGTCTACAGAAGCAATATAGCTTGTATTGTTCATGATAGATAACTTACACTGTTTTACCAGTCCGATATCTACTGTCATTTCTTTATGAGGATCTTTAACAAACTTCTTATACATAGCTCGTGCAAATCCTTCTTTATCACAATCATCATCATCTGTGATATGCTCAATAACTTTATCAAGCCAACCATCAGAAATTTCAGATGAAAGGTTGTTACATACTGTAGCAATAACTTGAGCCTTTGCTTCCTCTGAAGCAATTGGTCCTAAGTCTTGCAAAAGTTTCCCGATAAAAGCAAATTCTTTTTTGAATGCTTTTCTTGGTTCTATGTCCGGCACATTCGGATCTAACAGATTATCATATTCTACGCCAACATACTTCGGCGTAGCCATAATATCTGATCCATCATTGACATCAATAATATCACTATTTGCATCAGCAAAAGTTTCTACATTGATCTCAAATTGAGATTGGAGTTCTCTTGCTTTAAGGATATATTTGTCAATGACATCTTTGTATCTTTTGAAGAAATCGGCAAATTTCACATTCTCTGCAGATTTAGTTTCAGCTTCAGCCAGAGCAATATAGAGATCCCGAGTAGCTTCTAAGATATTTTCATTTGTTTCTCTCAGAAGATCAATTCCGTTAGAGAGATAAGTTCTATTCTCTACAGACTGAACTAATTGAGGATAACTATTTTCTGAAAGTATGCGAGTCAAATTAAATAAATCGCTCATAATATCCTCCTCTTTGTAATAAAATAAAGGGATAGGTGGGCTCCACCTATCCCTTAATAACCGGTCAAGCCGAAATTATCTTACCATTCTTCGCCAAACTGAACTGATTCGATCAGTGATGCTGAATTATGCTGGATTTCTTTAGCTTTTGCAATTGCACCTGAATCTGCATTTTTTGTAGCAGCCTTAACGATAATCTGCTTACAGAGACTTCTATGCATATTGATCAGTTTGATGTATGTTTTATTTGCAATTGTAAGTTCTTTACCAAGTCTATTGATAACTTTTACACCAATATGGATACCTTTAGACTGATCTGTTGGGAGAACTCTATACTTTTTAGATAAGCTCTCCATTTTCTTAGCAGCTTTATAGTAAATATTGATGTTTTTCTTGTTATCCGCATATGCCTGTTTAACCTGAGCTTTGATAGCTTTAGAACCTTCAAATGCTTTGATAACATGATCAACACCCTGAGAACCTGGGTGGCATACCTGATTTGCCTGTTTGTCTGAATCTTTATAATCTTTAAGCAATGCTTTCATAAGGCTCGCTGTTCTTGTTCCGTCTTTAATAGGTGTAGCAGCATCTGCATATACGATACGCATAGCTTTGTCCATTTCGGCATCGAAAGTTGAGTCTTTACCAATCTTTTCAATGTTTGCAAAGGTTTGAGATGCAGCTTTTTCGAAATTTCCATACAGTTTTGTAGCTTTCTCTTTAAGCTCTTCAAAAGTTAAAGCTCCAACGTCCCAGCGAGCTTTATAATGGATAGGCTCTCCAGTATATTCACTCGCCTTCTTTTTGTACTTGTCCAGGAATCTTTGATCTAATTTTAAAGCTTCATCGAATTTTTTCTGAACTTCTTTAAAGAAAGATGTGATTTTTCCCCAAAGCCAGTCAATTCCTTTCTTGAACTTGTCGATAACACCCTGGATAGTAACAGCTTCGTTCACCATCTCAGTTCCATTCTCGCGCAGATACATATATTCTTCACCAAGAATAGCCATATCCAGACGCTGCATATTCATTTCCTGCTCACAAGCAACCTGTGTCATAAATTCCATCGGGTCCATATAGTCAGGGATATCTGCAACGGATTCCATTGTAATTGCTTCTACTTCTGGCTCAAGTGCTCCTTCCATAACAGAAGAAGTACGGCCCATTCCTAAAACGTCATCAAACATTGACATATTATTGTCCTCCTTTATTGATATGATTACTTAATTGTTTAATCATGTGATTATGGATATGTTAAAATATGGATGCTGAGTCCGGCATAGTATCTACTACGTCGTTGATTTTTTTCTTATCAGCATTATCCTGCTTAATCTGTCTTTCTGAGTCAGTCTCAGCTTTAGATGCTTTTATCATAAGCTTATTAGACCACTTCTTAAAATGATCAGCAATTTTCATCTGTTTAGCAATAATCTTCTTTTTCTGCTCAGGTGTTTTAGATCTGTTATAATTTACTTTCTCTGCATTAAGTTTGATAATATCAGACTCGGCAGCAAAGTAATCAGATGCGTCCTGACGAAGATTATACAGCATAGTAGTTAATTGGTGCAGAATAGGAATAACGCAAGACAATAATCCTACTACCATTCCAGCACCAAATAAGATAGTAAATACATTTTCATGTACTGCTTCTAGAGAACTATTGTTCTCTATGGCCTCTCTTACAGTACGTTGAGCTTTCAAGACATTATCAAATGTCTTTTCGATCTCACCTTTCTTACAAGCCTTATTAAACTTCTCAAGATTCTTAAACAGAATTCCATCTTTCGATTTATTCTTAGCGATCTTGGCAAGCTCAATATCAATTACACCGCTTTCTGGATTCTTAATGAATTCAACGCAAGCTGATAACAAGATAGAAGTAGATGATACAATCGATAATGCGATAGTGTTGTAGAATACTACAGCCATCTCACACTCAAGAGCATATCCCTTCTGCCAAACATTTTTTGTCTTTTTCAGATTCTCAATAGCACCGAAGATAGTATCAGTGGAATTGGTTGTCTGATGTTTCGCTACCATCATGTCACGAACTGTTGTTAAGCAGTCACATAACTCGAGATAATTTGGAATCTTTGTAATGTCTCCCTTAGATAACGGAATCTGACCAAAATCAATATCCGTAACCTTATTAACGATATTGTCATACAGCTTAGCAGCTAAGCTACCGAGAACCTGATCCTGATCTGCTTCGTTAATAGTTACCATACATCTTCTAGTTTCCGTATCGGTCACATCAAAAAATTCCTTTACAAGATCATTATAAAGTTTTCTGTCCATCCTTTTCACCCCCTTATCGTGCAATCTTTGTCATAAGATTAATTACTTTCTTATATGAAGAATCTCCACTCTCACGTTCAAGAGCAGTGAAAGAATAAGACTCGAACTCATCATCCCCATCAGTAATCATATGAACAGCTTCTGAAGTACTGTCTACGACTAAAAAATAAAGGAGATTGAGTTTCTCCATAATAGGAGTAATAACTCTCGGTTGCATTACATCGATATTATTGTACTTCTTGAGATCTTCTGCTTCCTCAGAAGAAATAACAAGAGACGTAATTGCCTTTGCTGAGTTTTCTAATCTAAGTGATTTTCTAATCTTACCTTTAAGAGCTCTACGTTCAAGAGCTTTAAAGATTCTAGATCCTGATCCCTTTCTTGATTTTGATAAAGAATCTAACTTAGCATCATCGATACCGAGTAAAAAGTCTTTAACAAAAGAAATTTCTCTACTTGATACTTTAACAAGTTTAAGAACGATATCACTGTCGATATGTTTCGTGATGATCTTGTTAATGATATCAGAAGAATCTACAGCGTACAATTTAGACTTAACACCGCACACAGCCTGCTGTGCAATATTAAGATCTCTATCGGCATCATTTACATAGAAATTCACCAGCATCATAGATGGTTGCATTTCATTTGCTTTCTTTACATCAGACGGTAATAACTGACTTGCATAGTACTGTCTCATCTGATCTGAAGCCTGGCCTAATGCTTTTCTTGAATCAAGATCGAGTTTATCGCGATCAATATCATTCTTATCTCTACTAATCGCATTTCTCTCTTTATCGACATCGAGTTTCGCTGCAACATCAGCTCTATCTTCTTTGTGTTGTCTTTCTTTCTGGAGTCTCGATAAAAGATCAGCATTAACTTTCCTACTTTCGTAACTATCTTTTCTCGCCTCAGTTACATAAGTCTGGCCATAAACAGTAGACTCTTTGAAACTCATTAATGATTTCTCATTAATAGACGGTTTCAGAACAAAGTTAATGTTTCTCTTACAATCTTCGTTTACTGCATTCTTATCGGTAATTGTGATTGTAGTAGACTCATCAAGCATTTCCATAGTATCCATAAAATCATCCAGAGACATATGGCCCAGTTTAAGATTCTTATGGAATTTGGCTAAATGTTCCAATGCATCTGGAGCATTGGTGATATTATATGCACTGAATGCCATTTGCAGCATAGACACATTTTTTCTTTCTATAGCTTTGGCAATCATCGATGCCGTTTCTATAGGAAGAGTATTCGTAATAACTACTGGGAATACAAGTGTTAAACCGGAAGTAGCTCTAGCCAGAGAAGAAGACATTCGTACATTTGCTGATTTAGGTTTTACTACACCATCTACAAGATGTACTCCATCTTTAATAGTCTCCAGGATATCTGCCACAACGGTTTCATGAATGGATTCATATCCCATGATATCGTACCTTCCTTTCCTTAATATGATTATCTCGATGTTAAATTTACAAAAAAGAAAAGACTTGCGTAAAAGGTCCTATTTTAATCGCTGATGATATCCATCCAGGTCCCAAGAATACTGTTTATTCATTCCAGAAGGATTTGCCTGTTGTGGTGTATACTGCTTCTGTACTGTATAAACTATATCCTCTCTAGGACTTACAGGAGTTACTATCCTACTCTGATCATACACTATATTCTGACTAGTGGTCGGACCTACTGGTTTTTGCGGAATCTGCTGTCTTTCCATATCACACTCTCGTGTAACTTCGTCTAAGACTTTCAGCCCAGTCTTTAATGCTGATCTGTAAGGATTCTCCTGTTTCAATGGATTTGCCATATCTTCATCTCCACCTAATACTGCTGTTGCTAATGGTACTGCTACTTTTAATACGTCGATAAAACTCATTATTACCAACTCCTCTCGATAGTATTTTTATATATGTTTTAGTAAAACGATAAGGTGCGCTATCGAGAAGTTGTAATATTCCCACAAGTCTTTTCATTATTATAATATATAACCATATTATTTATTACCCCGAAACATCACATTAAGTTGAAATACGAAGATAGGAGGTGCTATAAATGATCGATCTCATAAATAAGAATTCTATAATAACTATGGATAAATTTGGAGATTTATTAAAATCAAATCTTATCTATGATAGAAAAGAATTATGTTGGTATGAGAAGTTTAATAGATTCGGAGCACTCGATCCATATAATAACTTATCTTTTGCAAAAGAGTATGTTTTCTTCACTAAACCAGATTGTCATATCGTTACGCCTAACACGATGAAATTACAGCCTGTGTTAAGTAAAGATACATTTTTTGATGATCTACTTAAAAGATATCCACATGTAATTCAGCAATTACAAAATAGTGCTGGTACTTTTAATGGTCAGGATAATAATATTACAACTAACCCATTTATGGTATTATTATCAAATGCCGTAAAAAACACAATAGATTTTCAATCCATATCAGCAACCGAGATGGATAATGCAACGAATATGTGGGGTACAAGTATTCCATACAGAAAAGATGCTTGGACTGGAGATGAGAATATAGATTTCTCTCTTGAATTTGAAGATTCTAGATATCTGGAAATTTACCATTTATTACTTGCATATGAAAGGTATGAAAGATATAAAACCGCCGGCCTGATTTACCCTCCAAATATATCTGGAGCCCCTGAATCTGGAGAAGCCAGACACAATTTCAATACTTATATCAAGAATAAAGAGTTGCATGATACGTTTGGAATTTATCGTTTCATTGTCGGTGAAGATTATGAAACTATAATCTACTATGCATATATCTGCGGAGCATATTTCAATAGTGTTCCGAGAGATGCTTTCAATGACATTAAAAACGGAGATGGATTGAAATATTCAGCAGACTTCAAAGCATTTTGTGTATTGGAACAAGATCCTATAATCTTATCGAACTTTAATAGTTTGATAAGAGATTCTTACGGCCCAATAAGCGGGTATAATCGAATTCCTGTTTTTGGAGATTTTGGGTATAGTAATATTCATGATGAATCTTTAAGTGATAACTTCAAAGATAGGGTAAACGGAAACTGGGCTACATTCCCGTATGTAAGTACACAATCGTCTGGAAATTGGAATGGTAGTGCAGACATGGCGAGACAATACAAACTTCAGTGGTACGTAGAAGGAGGAGATGACGATTATGGCAAAGCTATGGACAAGTGATATATATGATCTGGTAGATACCGTAAAGGATCTTGAAGATAGATATATCGACACAGAAGACAGCGAAACTTTAGCTGTAGGAATTTATGGATATCTTGCAAGTATTAGTGCTACATTGCTCCAAAACTCTGCAATTACTACAGGAGAATTAGGAAACGAATTATTCCCAGCAAGAGCAAAGTTTGAACGTAATGTAATCAATCATGCTATCATTCAAAACATTGAAACTATCAATGCAGTGCCAGCAACAATTAAAGGAATATTTGGTATCTTTGAAGAGGATCTGGATAAATATATGATCAATGATAAATTTATCATTGACAAAGAAATTCCGTTCAGTATTCAAGACTTCGAATATCATCTAGAATACAATGTAATTGTGCAACGTAAATTATTACCAAATGCAAAGTATAGCTATACTGCATTATATGATATGGGGAGAAAGAATAATTTAAGTTCTATTAAAAACCCTTATCTTCAAGCCCCATATCGCCAAAAATATAATGGCAAACAAATGATATTCTTTTATGTAGAGTTGATGCAGGTTTCTCATACCTCTATTGTAAGAAATATCATTACAAATAACTTAGTAGAGAATAAAACTCTCATGTTTACGTTCTCAGAACAGTTAGCTGATTTTTACTTAGTAATCACTGATGGTGATGAAAAGAAATATCTTACTCCGGTATTTGAAGGTATGGGATTAGAAGATAATTTGACAGATTTCTGTTACTATTCCTATGTAGATTCAAATACTATCCGTGTACGATTTGATTCTATCTCATACGTCCCTAAGATCAACGCCAAGATTGATATCAGAGTAAAAACTACAAGAGGAGCGGAAGGTAACTTCGAATACACTAAAGCAGTATTCCCTGTTATTACTTCAGATAATTATAACTACAAACGTGTTATGACATATCTTCAATTCTCATCCAAATCGGCAGGAGGATTGGATCGTAAATCTGTAGATGAATTGAGAAAGATGCTTCCTAAAGAAGCATTATCCAGAGGAAGTATTACATGCTGGCAGGATCTTGAAAATTACTTCAATATGCTTAACACTGATGAGAATAGATTAATCATCCAGAAACGTGTTGATAATCAATTCGAAAGATCATATTTTGCGTATATGGTTTTAAAAGACCAATATAACAATGTAATCCCAACAAATACTTTCGATATTGAAGTTAAAGAAGATGATTTCGATACTCACGATAATCGAAAATATGTACTTAAACCAGGATGCTATATTAAGTATGATGATTTCGATAATAATAGAGGGCACATTATTAAACGTACAGCTGCTAATTCCGATCAGCTAGATGAGTGGAGTGCTAATGATAAAACTAACTTTATCTACACTACACCATTCATGGTAGTTGTTACTGGAGATCCTCTGTATGTTTCTTATTACCTCACATTAGTAAATACACAAGCTCAGCTTGATTTCACATATGTAAATACTAATGCAACTACACAATTTATATGTACCAATGTCCATTGGTATCGCCAGTATATTACAAGAAATGATACTTACTTTATGGAGTTCGCTTTAACTCCTAATATAAGTAACGGTAATCCTCTCATTACATTTGATGAGAATAATAAGGTGAAAGAAAATAAACTTAAAATATATGTAGTATTCTATAATGATGGTGGAGAAAATGCCCCATATGCATATGCGGAGGCTGAATACGTAAATACGTATAATAACGACAATTCAGCTTATAAATACAAAGTAGAATTCAAAACTAGTGACGTTTTGAATGATGATAATAAAGTATATATCACCGGATTAACTAGAGCATCCAGCATGAAGCCTACCGATAATCTTATCCTAACTCCGCATGTAGGTGTAAAAATCTATGTATGTGCACAGTTAGATGATGAATATGGTGTATTTGGACGACATGATCTTGATGCTATCGTACCAGAAGGTCTTGATGATTATACAGTTTGCAACATGTATACTGTAGAGAATGGACTTAGATTCTATGAAAACTATTCTGAAATAATTTCATCCCAGGTAACTGATATCAAAGTAGAAGGAGAATATACTACTTACGATGGTTTCAGGATTATGAGAGTTCCATGTATCAGAAGATCATATGTAGAACTTGAAGATTGTATGCAGAACTTCATCGAGAATATCAACTATAAGAAAGCTTATATCGACCAGGCTTTATATCTTCTCGAAAATAACTTTATGATTGACTTTAAGTTCTTCAACACTTATGGTCCATCTAGAATTTACACTAGAGATAGATACGGATACGACAAACAGCTTATCGATAGAGTTAACCTTACACTCAACTTCGAAGTTAGATTACTTCAAACTTCAGATAAGAATACTAAGGATTATATTCTTAATGATATCAAAGAAGAGATTGAAGATCTTAATGATATTTCAAGTTTACATATCCCTAATCTTATCACTAAGATTACAAATAAATATCAAGAATCTATCGAATACATCGAATTCTTAGGATTCAATGATTATGGTCCAGGAGTTCAGCATTTATATCGTCAAGATTATAATGTAGCAACTGGAACTCAGGATGTAAATATGGTTCCTGAATTCCTTACAGTCCATACAGATAATGATATGACTCCAGATATTAACATCCGATTGGCCTAATTGGGTAGGATAACATAAAATTAAATTAATCGAGTATAAAAGGAGGAAATGCGTCAATGTTGAGCAGTTTTGTAAGAGAGTCATCCGCATACAATTTACAGTCTAGAGGTAATGCTTCTGTGCTGGAAAATGCAGAGAGGATGGCAGAGAAAAGAAAATCTATTATTGAGCAGCAACAGGCGAACGCTAAAAGAGTTCGTGAGTTAAAAGCATTTACCTCTGCATCTAAAAACTTTTTGTTATCTGAAGCTATGTTCGATCTTTTCAAAAAATGTATTCCTGAACAGACAAGCGAATCTCTTACAAACCTCGGTCGCTCTGTAATTGATTCATTTGTAAATGAAGAAGGTTCTACAAATCTCTTAGAGCACTGCGAGAATACTCTGTATCTCTCATCTCTTAAGAGTCTTGTAGAGGCTACACATAAGAAAGTAGTAAAGGATTGTGACTGTAAAGACGGTCCTTTCAAAATTTCTAATTCTAATATGAAAGTCTTCCATGATGGATTAGAAAAATTAGATTCTGACTCTATCAGCAAAGAAATCACAAAAAGAGTTGCAGCTGCTGAAGAAGAATTCATCAAAGCAAATCTTAAAGATAAAGAAGCAATGGAAGATATTGCTCAGAAGACTCAGGATAGAATTAATAACGTTCATGAAAAAGATGCTACTACAGAAAGTGTAATCAAGAAAGATTACAAACGTATGTACAGGGAACAAATTGAACAGATCGAAAAGAGACAGAAAAGTGTTCTGGAAAGCATGGTAATTAGATTAAGCAATTCAATAATTACCGAAGATGCTAATAGAGCACAATTCACCGCAGAGGACGGAAAGTTAAATATGCAGGGTATTATCGAAACAGCTGAGATTATGTATACTGTACTTGAGATGGTAAATACTATTCAGCTCAAAAAGATTACTCCGGCTTATGTAAAAGAAACACTGCAGAGTATAAAATAAAAAGAACCCCTAGGACTCTATGTCCTAGGGGATAACTTTTCTTAAATTACTACTGATAGTAATCTTGATGATGTGTTTGATTGTAAGCAAGTTAAGTTATACATCATCTTCATATAGCAACTATATAAAGAATATGTACATAGATCTTGACATACTTTCATAAGTCTACTTTTGTCATAATCAGTCACAGACTGATCCATATTAACCATTGCTGGGATATTGTAAGCTCGAACGATACCAAGCAAAGAATTCTCAATTTGGGTTGTATAATCAAACATTGTAGATGATTTTTTAGCCTTACATTTTACTCTATATTCGAAAGAATCAGATCCACAATCCACCTCAGTTGCATCTAGAATATTAGCAGATAGAATATCACTAATATCCCCCTGATGCGATGGATATAAATTCTTTCTTAAATATGTACGAAATAGCATTCCACATGATGCTCTCTCTACAGGTGTTTCTACAAATACATTATTCATTATACTAATTCTCCTTTACGATCTAAATATTGTAGATTTGGATTATCAAATCCTTTTCTAGCAAGCATGGAATCATAAAATTTCTTAGTATAAACGCAATTCAAATATCGTAATTTAATCTCTACTCTAGGTAATATCGAATACCATTTCCTTACAGTACCATCTATGACCATACTATCATCTAACCAGATATTACTGTTAAACATATCGCAATATTTCTTTCCGATATTATCCCAATCTGGTTTAGTGAATGGAGGTCTAAACAATCCTATCTCGCAAAGAAAGGTATCTACTGTATTCATAGATGATGGGGTTTTGAAATATGCATTGTACTCTATTTCACAAGGAGTTGTAATTAATGAATCTAACTGAGCTAGTTCTCCATCAACTAGACGTCTCATATAATTACGATCTTCTCCTGCTCCTGGTACATATACATGAACCATCGATCTATCTACAGCAGCTAGTTTATTATAGTTATTTTTCAATATTCTTACTCGCGGTCTAGAAGCCCCTTCTGGTTCTTCTAATAGTTCCACTACATTATAATCATAGTAAAATAGATTTCGTAAAACTTCCTGTCTCTTGTATAAGATCTCATCCATCTTAGCTGGAGACAAGTTATAGTAATCTACCATCCAATCTAATCTCTCATTATAATCTATCGGTATATGACCATACTTTTGCTGATATTCTCCGTGTTTTTGTTTTCTAGTTTTTGACATACTATTCTCCTTTAAGCAAAAGTACACAAGTATAGGGGTTTACCTATACTTGTGTGTTAAACTTCTTTTATCCTTTAAATATACCACCATATAAATTAAACGCCGCATTTCTAATGTTCTGAGCAGTTTTCTGCCTCCATGTATATCCAGTTAATCTATCTTTCCATTTATTTCCATTTATCATCATCCATAAATCAACAGATCTTTCAATATCTGGTTTATTGATAGAAATTCCGCACGCATTTGCCATGTAATTTAAGTATGTGGTGTTAGCAAGGAAATCTTTACCCTGTGATTCTGTAGCCATAGCCATTTGAGAGTAAAGATCTTTAATAGTAAAATCTACATCTACTTCAGTAGGAAGCCCATCTAATGTCCATGAGCCTTCTTTACCTTTACTGATATTCAAACTTGTAATAATTCCCATATCACAATTGAAAAGCCCTTTGTAAAAAGCTCTCACTAAGAATGGTGTCATATACCCATTGACGAATGTATCTGTTCTTTGAGCAGTCGTATTACTTCCATAAACCATTTCAGTGGTAGGTATTCTAGGAAGTGTTAATGCGATAATATGATTTAAAGGAACCATAATATCAAAGAACCAACTTACCTTATTTGGGCATGGGCATCTGAGTTTGAGTTTAACATCAAAAGATTGATCAAATTCACTATCTGACCAAATCTGAGGAAACATTAATTTTCCTCCAGTAGCGATAGTAACGAATTCTGATTTCAAGCTATTGATAAGAGAACTACCATCTGTAAGTTTAGAAATAATATTATCAAAACCACGCATTGCTTCCTGTAATGCATTATTATCCATAAGATCCAAGCCAGATTGAGTTCCAAGAATAAATCTTAACTCTCTAGCATAATCTGATCCACTATTAATAGCACTGTATAACTGCGATTCAGCTGTACTGTTAGAAAATGATTCATTCTTAGTGGTTTCAGCATCAGTATAAAAACATACATAGTCCTGTTTTGATATTAATAAACCATCAAATTTGTTATTAGCAGCTTTCTCCCATTTAAAACTTTTCAAAGGAGTACCATATTCATTACCAGAGTCATCAGTAGTAGCACCATTTACGCTAACCTTTACATCGCCTATTCCTAAATAGAGAGCACATGAATGATTCATACTATTTACATACTGCCAATATGATGCAGAATCATATTCAAAGCTATAGTATTTTCCAGGCTTAGATATAAATTGCCCAATAGCAGTAGTGTTTCCACTATCAGCCCCTTTTAACGCATCTAATACTGCAAGTCTCTCTCCATCCGAATATGATCTCATGAATGATACTTTCCCGGGAGACATCATTAAAAGTGGCATTCTATTAATAATTCTCTCGGCATATATAGCTCCAAATGCAGATTTGTCTGTTTTTCTATCCACAGTTTCTGGGAATTGATATGGTATACCATATACTCCATTCAAGCTATTTAATAGCAATTTATCAGTTCCATAAGAACCGCTAATGAAAGTAGAATCCACATATTTCTCATATGCAGATTTCTGCTGATCACTACCAAATTGTGTAGGAGGAGCGAAAGCGTTCTCTGTATATGATGTCGCTCCAGAAGCTGCTGCTTGTTCCTGTTTCTTTTTTTCTTTCTTTGCTTTCTTTTCTTGAGCTTTGACCGTTTCTTTTGATACTGGTTTAGTCGATCCAGTAGTGTTGTCTTTTATATTACTTACAAGTTTTTCACTTACCCAACCATCTACTTGCGGTATATAATACATACCATTTTGTTTTTTAGTAGCAGGATAATATGTACCTGGAACTAATTGCCCCCTAGGGGCAGATGATGTTGATGGACCTTTACGATAAGTTGTAGTTTTCTTAAAATTAACCATCACGTTTACAGCTATAGCTTTTCCCATAACCAACTTATCTCCTTTCAAATATAAATTAATAAATGGTTGAAGTGGCATAAAACCACTTCAACCAAATTTCTATTGTGCTGCTATTGCCTCAACGCTACGAATCAGGTCCTCTAAGGTCTGGTTACTTTGGCTCTGAGCAATGTCAGTCATCATACTCGTAAGACTAGCTTTAGTTTTAACTAAATCTCTCTTAACCTCGTTTATTTCTTTATTTGTAGTATTTGAATTGTCAGATTTCATCTCAACAATCTGAACCAGTAAAGTTGCAATCTGTTTGATAGATCCAGTATTATCGACCACCTGAGCTAATAATTTAATTAATAACTCAAGAAGTTTAGCATTAGAATCATCAGATTTCTTACTTGCGCTGATTTGACTATTGGTTGTCTGTACTACAGTTCTAGTATTATTATTTTCTATAGGTTGTGTCGTATATGTCTTGACAGGCGTATTCTCAGTGTATCCAGAATCAGATCCAGCCCAAGATACATCTTGAGTGTTATCGTCCAATCCAGATCCTTTACCTTTGAATCCTACCCATCTACGCACAATATTATATGGTGGTGTTTTACCTAAGGTCTTAGTTGTAGGGCCTTTGGTCTTTCCATCTTTCCCTCCGCCATGGCCAATCATTTTGCCGTTACCAGCATACATTTCAACATGGCCATTCTTAAGAAGTAAATCTCCAAGTTGAAGTTTCTTCTCATCGGATGTAGATGTCGCAGCAGTATACGTATCGGAGTCAGCCTCCTGAGCCCAAGTATTTGCGCCAGGATCAACACCGAGTACATTTTGATATGCCCATTGAACCGTTGATGAACAGTCTCCACCACCAGTCTCAGGGTTTCTAGAACCAGGATATTTAGCATTATTTTGGCAATACTTTAACTTACCTTCCACAGATTTCATCTTAGCAACTAAGCCCTTCTGTTTTTCAGCAAGTTTTTTATCTTTTACAGTATTACCACTGATTCCTGTAGTATCTCCAGTTTCACCGCTTCCTCCAGATCCTGACTCACCAGAAGATGAGCTATCAGATGTAGTTAATCCGTATGCAGCGGAAACTGATGTAAATTTAGATATAAGCTCATCGATAAGAGTTTGTTTCTCCTCGCTCTTAGTACCATCTCCGCCTGAAGAGATATCGCTATCTATAGCGGTTCCGGTAAATTCTTGATAGTACTCTTTAGCTGATGCGATACGCCTATCGATATGGTTTACTGATGCTGAGTATGCAGGTCTTTCGAAACAGCACATAAGTGCTTTTGTTGCAGTTTCGATATCCTTACTATTTACCCAATCATCTCTAGTTAATGAACCCATATTGTATCTAGAGTTTGCTTTCATCCACATACTCTTATCTCCGAGTTCTTTAAGAAGATATTCTATCTGACATTGTGGATCATTGGAAGGTTTTCCTTTAGACTTACAATAAGCGATCATAGCAGGTTTTCTGCCACCATCCCATTGAATAAGTCCATATCCACCTCCACCAACCTGTTTAGTTCCACAGTTAAATGCAGATTCGTGTTGAATATTTCCCATAAGAGCGGCTGTTGCAATTTCGCTATACCCTGCAGCTCTAACTGCATTCCATACTTTATATTGCACAGTATCCGGTCCATATTTACCCTTAGCATTATACTTACCTAAGGCTTTCTTAAGTTTATCAACTAACAAGCTTGATCCTTGTTTGTTTCCACTCTTCATAGAAGGAAGAATTCCAAGTTTCGTACTCTTGATAACTTTCTTAAAGTCATATTTTTTGTTAGGTTTTCTGGCTTCAGGATCGTTAATATAAATATTACCATCATTATCCATCTTAGTAGCTACTACATAGTGACTTTCAGGTCCGAACGGAGAATTTTTCTTACTTGTATTCGTAGGATCTACACCCATAAGAATAACAGGTTTCTGATCTTTCAGTCTTCCCTTTACAGTATTTTCATAGTTATTATTAGATGAAGTCATGAATGCGGAGTCTATATTGTGCTTCTTAAATTCATCGATGAAGTAATCAGCACTAACTCCTTGGTTAGGTTTCTTATATTTTATAGCGTCTTTAATAGCATCACTCATGTCAAGTGGTTTGCTAAGACCAGTAGAATTTACTGCCATAGATGCAACTGCAGGAGCGCATCCAGCATCAGCTACTGTTGTTCTAGTGGTATCACCCGTCACACTGAACGGTGTGTTTGCATATCGTCCATACTTCTGAGATACAAAGTATTCTGAAGATGGATCAAATTTACTTTCATCTACAT
>ENA-UOJH01000864-UOJH01000864.1-human-gut-metagenome-genome-assembly--contig:-C148-NODE-864-length-25520-cov-5.771608_pt1 | contig 25520 bp, 23 predicted proteins | sample MGYA00242345_ERZ723892 | MGnify/ENA metagenome assembly ERZ723892 | reverse complement strand
TGATGATGTTGAACTTGCACCCCTTGGGCAGTTTCCCGAGCTTCTGGTTTTTCTTATAATGATAGTATAATTTGGTCGCCAAAGTCGGAAATTTGTAATCGTAGACTACTAAAGCAAAGCCTTTTGCAGAGTGTTGCCGGATAAATGGTTCGATAATGGAAAAAGTCTTGCCGGAACCCGGTGTGCCGACCACCCATGTGCCTCGGAACGGATTGCTGATGTTCACCCAACCTTTGCGGAACTTGCCCCGGTAATAGTAGCGCATGGGGATATTGACCGAATACTTGTTCTCCTGTAACTCCCGGCACTGCTCAAAACTCTCGTTCTCAAAATTGAAACGGTCTTTCAGCAATCCCTCTTTGAGGAACTTGGACATGTTGTCAAGGGCAATGTGTACCAGTACTACACCGATTACAGAAGCAAGCATATAAAGCCAGATGTTCAACCGTAAAGTGTAAAGCCTTGTTTCCATCGGATATCCGAACAGCCAAACAGACGATACAACCAGCCACATACCTATTATGATAGGATAAAGAACTTGTTTCCGTGCATTGAACTCCAGTTTCTTCTTGTTCCTTGTCCCTATGCAGGTGATGCATATAAGCAGGAACGTGGCTAACTTGCTATACGCGAGATTCCCGTCATTGTAGATTACCCACCGCTTGATACGCCCGTGTATGTCGCAGAGTATGCCGCCCCAATGGTCAAGCATGACCGGGTCAATGGCATACTCGAAGAACTCCAGCAGAATGGAGACATAGATGACCGAACGGAATATCTTGTAAAATCCTTGTAACTCTTTGCTTTCTTCCATTTCGTTTCCAGTTATTCGCTAATTCTTGTGTGTTCTGATTTTTAATCTCTTAAAGTAATGATTGCACGTACCTTGTGCGCCTGTGTCTTGGGTGTTTCCTGCATCGAGCCGCTTCCCATGGAATAGAGCCACGCTTTCGCCTTTTCCTGCTCAGCCACTTCCGTACTCGTCCAGTACCAGCAGTCATCGGCTGCATCGGGCAGTTCGTCGCCACCGCACATCCTGATGATGGGGTTTATCTGGCCCTTGGCATTATAAAGCATCCGCATCTGTGCCACGGATGGGATATAGGACGACTGTCCGTACCGCCACAGGGCGAAGACCGCTTCTGCTATAGGCGAGGTGGTTTCTCTGGTGTCGTAGATTGCAAAGGTGTTCTCGTTGCCGTCCAGTGCCGTGATGTCAGCAGATGTGCGTTGGTTTACCCCTATGCTATCTGCAAAAGCCTCCGGTGCCAAGTCCCACAGGTAAACCGCATAGCCGTTGCCTTCAATGGCTTCGTCGTGATTGACATGGAACACCACGGCAATAGGCTGCTTTTCGGATTGCTTGAAGTCTGATACCGACAATACTTTGCCGTCCGTACACAGGATATGGCAGGGTTTCATTGCCGTGTCCGGGAAATCCCGGTGTGCGTCACAGGCCACGAATAACGTGACGATGGCCAACAGGCTGAATAGCCTGCAAGCGTTTATGTATAATTTCTTTTTCATTTTCCCTTAGTTTAGAGGTAATTTTACACCTAAGACAATGCCCGTGCGGAACAGGTCTTCTCCTTTTATCATCAAATCGGTTTTCACCTGGCAGAACAGCCTCCAGCCACCTCGAAGCACATAATTGTGTTCATAGCCGAGGTGGATGCCGCCCAAGAACCGTTTTGTGTCACTCCCAGCCGATGCCCCGATACGGACATTGCCGTAATGGTTGCGACCATGCGCCACACAAGGCTTGTAGGCTACTCCGAATCCGTAACTCCTGAAATTCCTCCAGAATGATTCCGGGCAGATATGACCGCAGGATGCGCATTCATCCCATTTGAGATAACCGTTGGCAAAAAACTCCCACATGTGGTGGTATTTGCCCTCATGTTCGTATGAGAGGGTGAGATCCAACCCGTTTTGATACAGGCAACCAAAACCAAATGAAAGACGGTCGATGTTGCTTTGCGCTTTGCCGTTCATGGCAAATGTTATGACCGCAACCAATACCAATAATATCTTTTTCATCATTCCTCCTCCAATAATGCACGGTTAAACGAATCGGCTGAAAGCACATCCTCGTAGTCTATATTCAGATGTATGTTCCTGCCGCTTATCTGTTTCTCGGTCATTTCAATGGTCAGTACCTTGTCGTTGGGGAAGGTCATCTTCTTCAACACGACGACGTTACGGTAGCCATGACGGAATGACTTTGCCTGTTCAAGTACCAATGCGGGGGCCAGCTCTATGATTTGGGCGTTGGTTGCCTTGGACAACTTCTTGTCAGCGAGTTTTACCCGTATCTGATCGATGTCGAAACGGATATTGGCCTTGTTCTCGATGGAGAAGTCAATGAAAAAATAATCACTGACCGCATAGATGTTGTTCAATCTCATCGTCATGCGGTGTTCCCGGCTTCTCACGTTGCGGTATTTGGCAGGAGAGTTCCATATACGCCTCGCAAACTGCGTCATATCAGCCTGTGACATACTCACGGCCGGATTGTTATAGGCGTTACGTTCCCGGAACTCGATTTCCTTGTCCGTCACGGCTTCCTGCATCCTTGTGGTATAGAGCAGCGCATACTGGGTGCGGTAGCGTTCCGTGACAATGGTGACGACGGCCAGTACCTCACCGTCCTCGTGTCCCGTCTCCTTTGGCTTCAGACGGATCGTGTTGTTTATCGGTTGGTCACCGACCACTTTGTCCGTGGAAATATCCACGAAGCGTATAGGTTCTGAAGCGGTAATGACCGTGGTCACTTGCTCGTTGACGGTCAGTTGCTCCAGTTCCTCGTAAGTCTGCTGGGCGAATGCAGGCAGGCTCGACAATGCCGCCGTTACTCCGATACAGATAGTCTTGATAATCTTCATATCTATGATTCTTTGAATGGTTATTTACTTTGCGTTTCTTTTTTCCTTGCTGTTGATGATATAGACAAACGTACCGTATTTCAGGTTGACCTTGTTCTTCTTGATGTTCTTGCTGATGGCGTTGCTCGTCTTCTGGTAGGCATCCTGAATAGCCTGCATTCCCCATTGGGTAAGGCTGTTGCCATTACCGCCGGTATTCATGTTCATGTTGCTGTTGAACGCTCCGCTTGCCACATCTTTGGCGGTTTCCCTGAATGAACTTGACGGCACATACAGCCCCTCCAGTCCGTCGGTATCATAGAGCGAAAGGCTGACCTTGATGATTTCATCATCCACCAGTACGCTGTTAATGGTTCCCTTGACCCTCTGCGATGAAAAACCGCTCATGATGGCATAGAGATAAGAACCGCTTTTGACCACCGTCTCATTGATTTCCACATCATCCAAAAGCCGAAGCCTGACACGGCTTCCGTCCACGGCCTTGACATCCTCGTCTATAATCGCCTTGATCAGATTAGGCTCATGCTCGTTTTGGGCAATGGTGTTGAAATAGTCGGAGGTCACTTTTACTTTCTTGACCATTTCACCCGGTTCTTCGTTTTCGGAAGGAGCGTTTACCGCCCGGCTGTCTTCATTGATTGTTCCGCTTGCGGACACTCCGGTTTCCGTATGTTGTTCAAGGCAGTCTTCTGCAAGCGGTTCAACAGGTGTCACCCGTGCCTGCGCCTTTAGTCGTGCTTCGGCGAGGGCACGCTCCAGTTCTTTGAGGGCGTCCTGCTCTCTCGCTTTGGTAGCGGCAGCTTCCTCTGCCTGTAAATTCTGCTGTTCCATTTCACCCAAGAATGGAAATTCGTCCTGGCTGTACTGCGATTCGTATTTTTCCTTGTCATCATTGGGTTCGTCTCGTTCTATGTTATCCACAGCCGTGTAGTCGGCAATCTTGCCCCACGACTTTGCCATGTTCTCATATTTGCTTCCTATGCCGTCGCCGCCCTTGATGGTGGCATCGGGCAGGTCGGGATTCAGGAACTCCGTGGTCTGGAGTGTCTTGTCGGCTATCTCTGCCTTTTCTGCATTGAAGAGGTCAAAGATGAAATAGGATGCGCCCAACAGCGGAATATACAATATGGCAGGAAGCATATATTTGGGCTGCCTGAAATTGATTTTCTCGAATATCCTTTTCATCGTTGTCTGGTTTGGGTGGGTTCAACAATGGGAGCAACCGGCTCCTTGTGGCGTTCTCTGAGCAGGCTGTCCTGCATTTCTGTAGCACTTCTTGTCTCCTGACCATGCCGATAAGCCTTGGTCAGCCGATAAATGTTGAAGGTGAATGTGCCGATTACGAAACCGAATACCATGACAAGGAACAGTATCTTGTTCCTGTTGGCAAAGCCCTGTATCTTGGCGGTCAGTTTGTCAAGACGTGTCGCCTGGGCGAATTTGCGACCGGCATTCACATCACGCTCGTATCTCTCTTTGTATTGTGGATCGTTCTTGTCCGGCATCTTTTCGCCGAACAGCATCCTGCGGAATCCTTTGGTGTTCATATCTGTAAATTTTAATAGGTTGCTTTTGTTTTCTGTTCGATGTCTTTATTGAGGAGGGTACGCCAATTTACGATAAGCAGTCCGTGCGGATTGTTCTCGGTTCTCGGCACTCGTTTGAGTTGCCCTGCCGTCACCAGTTCTCGCATCAGGATGTTGCTTCTGCGCTCGATACGCTGCCGTCCGTAATAAGTGAACTCCATATTGCTTTTGTCAAACCGTACACTGTCGCAGTAAATGGAGAATACGGCACTCGTTCCCAAGATGTTGGAGTAAAAGCCTTTCTCTTTGAGCGTGTTGTACTGTGCAAGTCCGGTCTCGTCCACCAGGTACATCGCCTTTTCCATCGTGTATTTGATGTACTTGTCATCGGGAGGAAGCGTAAAAAAGAAGTGGTGGAACATTTCCACATGGCTCTTGGCTTCTACATCGAGGGTTTCGTCCATCGTCGTACGGTTGACCAATATCGGCACGTTGCCGTCCAGCACATAGACTTTCTTCTGCGCATCTGTCACCATTGTCCGTGCCGTCCAAATGCTGCTCACGCTGATGATGATACAACCGGCAAGGAAGAACGAGCAGATGATTCCCACTAACTTGATTTTGTTTTCTAAATTTCTGATTACCATTGTATATTCTTGATTATGAGTTTACGGTTATCGCATCATGGTGCCGATTGCACCGGTCGCTGTCATCTTCGCCTGTTGAGCCACACCTTCACCGAAGTTTCGGGTTGAGAATGCGGTATCGCCCTCAGGTATCATCCAGGCGGCCAAGTCCGGAACAAGGTTCAGGCATTTCAATGCCACGATACTTGCAGCCATTAGGTAGCCTGCCGAGAAGAAAGAGTTTTGCAGGTAGGCCGCCATCGTCGCCTCGCTCTGTGTGATGGCTGTCAGGTTCTCGACCTGTATGCACAGCACGATGTCGAACAGGAGCAGGACATAAAATCCTACGAAGTATAGCATCGCACCATAAAAATGCACCGTTAGATACCTTGTCAGCCATTTTGCCCAGGCTCCTTCCCACTTGGGCAATAGCGAGAACGCCCACTGTATCGGACCGAATATCGTGAGCATTCCGAGCAGGATTTGCTGGCAGTAAATCGTTGCCCACCAGCCTATGCGAAATACAATTAAGGCTATGAGCATCACGATTTTATCTATTCCTACAACAATCCCGGAAGTAAGTGAAGTGAACCAAAGTTTGGCTGCATCCTTTTCCATATTGGTCACTTCGTCAACCCCGGTCTGTTCCATAGTGGCTTCTATCAGATTGGGGTCGGAAGTTCCGCTGTGTGCCACATCCGCCTGTGCTTGCAGGCTGGTGTACATCGTATCTCTTGCATAGATGAGTTGCTGCACCTCCTGAAATTTATCCTCTATCTGTGTGGCTTCCGCCTGGTACAGGTCATGAGTGTAAGAGCCGATACAGTTAGGGATATAGGATAGGAAATCCAGCACGCACCAGTTGCTCCCACTGTTTACCATACCCGTGTCTGCCGGAGGATACCACCAGCATAGGATAATTGAAATCGCCAATGGCTTGAACAACTTCATGATATCCAGTGGTTCGTTCTTGACCATCATCTTATACGCCATGCCTGCTGCCATGACGATTGCAAACAAGGCCGCGAGTGCCATACACATCTGGAGAATCCACCAAAACGGGCCTTGCGAACCTGTGAAGGTGGCATCCGTCAGGAACTCGTTGGTCTGAAAAATCACATCATCAATCTCTTCTTCAAGCAGATTGATGCCGAAATCTGAAAGTATATCTCCGCTTGCCATCTGTTTTTCCATTAAATTTTATCTGTTCACACTCTCGTTCTCATTTCCGTCTTCGTTTCCGTCATCATTCTGCAACCCTCGCACTGCCGACCGGGATTCATTCCAGCGGCTCATGGCATTGCTGATAATGCTTCTTTTGTCTATCGAGTGGTTGTCCGTTGCCGAAAGGAGATTCTTCGTGGCATTGCGGTTGCTCAACTGGACGAGATATTTAACCAGTACATCGTTTTGCCGGGAGACATCGGCATAGATTTGCAGATACTCTTTCTTACGCTGCGCGTTGGGCATATAGGCATCCCTTGTTGCCTTGATTGCGCATTGATAGACACGGTAATAGTCATTCCACCGTTCATTTTCTTTTGGTGAGCCGCCTGTCATCGTTATGCGGTCAATGTTCTTCTGAAACTGCCGCATCTGGGATTCCACCTTGTCCTTTTCCGCAAGCCAGGCCAGATCCACTTGTCGGTCCGCGACATTCAAGGCTTCAATCTTGGCTCTGCTTGTGAGTGCGGAATCTATGGCTTCCGCTTCATCTACCTGCTGATAGGAAGCCACGCCTGCCGCCGTGCGGAATGTGAGTTTGTTCTTGACCGCTGCCGTTTTCTTGTACTTGTTGTGCAGCAACGTGTAATAAGGTTCCGGTTTGAGCGCACCGGCTCCGGTTTCCTCCACCGTGATTTGGTTCATCTTGGGCGAATCGTGGTTGTAGGTAACATATTGGGCGTTTGCCGCAATGGTTGTCACTAACAGCATCGTTGTAAAAATCCATTTCATAATTTCTCTTTTTTTTTAGTTATCAATAATCCAGTTTACCTGATTGTCTCCACCGCCCGAAAGCATCGTCAATAAGTTCCCGTTTGGTCTTGGTACGATAGACTTTCTCTTTCCAGTAGCCGATACGAACCTGTATGTACCGCCAGGTCTCGAAATAGGCACGGTTCAAATGCTTCTTGATATTGTCAAGAGAATGGTTGATGCTGTTCAGCACCATCAGCAAGTCCGAAGTGGAACAAGCCGCCGCACCTGTGGCGTACAGAACCAAATCGCTCACGGATTTATATAGGCATTCTCCTTCCTGTGCTATCATCCGTATGACTCCGGCATTGATGGATAATATCAGCGTGTCCGCCAACTCTATATGTTTCCGCTTGATGACCTTCTCATTGAAATCTTCAAGCATCGCCTTGTAGTCGGATATTCTTTCGCTGACCCCTTTGTAGGTGGAATGTACATTCAATGCCGTGCGCAGGGACTGGTACATCACGTCAATTACATCGAAAGCTCTGGTGTACTTGTCCAGATCCACGTTCAGCTCCTTATAACCCACTGTTTCCTTGCGGCTGTATTCATGCAACAGTTTGTTGCTGTGTTCCAATGTGGAGCGAGCCAGCAAGAGGCTTCGCTGTTGCTTGTGGTCATTGATATAGGCTTCAACCGTCCCCACATCAAAACTCCATTGCGCATTTGCGGACAGGGGTGCTAGCAGCATTATCAACAGTCCGAGTATATATGTCCTGCCTCTTTTCATCGCTTGCCCTCCTTAGTCTTTCTGTTTCGTGCGTTTTCCATCCAACGGTCGTGACATTCCTCCACAAGGGAAAGTCTGCGCCCCTGATCATCGTCAACGGGAGGCAGAACATCTTTCAGCACGTCAATGATACTGCGCCTGTAGTGCATCATCTTTTCCAATGATACCAAGTCGGCGTAAATCTTCGTGAGCCGGGAATCCACTTCACGGGCTATCTCCAGCCGGTCGCTTGACCAAAGCAGGTGATACATATCGTTTGTTTTCGTGTCCTCCTGCGGTGCAGTACGGGCATATTCAGTCGTTATCTTGCACTTCGGATATTCTTTCGCGATTTCCGCTATGCGGTCATTGACCAGTTTTGTCTTTTCCTTGTCGCTCATATCGGGGTCAAGTGTAATCACTTCCACCACATGGGTATCGGAATACTCCGTTGTCAAGTCCCACGATATTTGCAGGATAGCCCTGTGTATCTTGATGCCAAGGAAGTATTTAGGCTTTCGGTCGATTTTCAGTGTCGCCTTGAATGTGATGATGCCGTTGATATTCGGGATTGTGCCTTTTCGGATATAGGTGTAGCCGTTCCAGGAACCGTTGTCCTGCCAGGTGATATTGTAAGCAGTCTTGCAGTCTTGCATGATAGCCGGTATCCGGTAATAGTCATCGGTCTGCACATCGTTGTCGCTTTGGGCTTCTTCTTTTGCCTGTGCGATTTCCTCTTGCTTCTGCTGCCAAGCGGCAAGTTCAGGTTTCAACCTGTCTATCTCCGCTTTGTTCTCATTGTATTTCTGACGGAGAGAAACGGCATCCTCCACACTGGCATTGGCAATCTGTTTGATAAGCGATTCGTTTTCCTTTTCCAATGCGGACATTTGTGACTGGAGCGCGTAAACCTTGTTGTCCGCTTCCCGCTGCATGGCATCGAGTTCAGACAAATCCAGTTCCTCGCTTTCGGCCGTAGTCTTCATCGCGCACTCCTTGGAATGGGCGTTGAGCGTACTTCCGCATTTCCGGCACTTGTACTGGGTTGTTCCCTGCCCAAGTGTCGCACCGTCCGAACAGGTGACACTGATTGTTACCGTCTCGCATCCTTTCAGTTTCTCTTCATTGGTTGCCTGGTAATAGTTCCGGCTGTCGGAAGCGATATAATAGACATAGCCGTCTTCGTTGTCGTTAAATTCAGACAGATGTGCATTAAGTTGAGCCTTGAATGTGTTCAAATCCATCGAATAGGAATCGAACACGTCTTCATAGACTATTTCCTCGTTGTTCCAGCTTTTCGTGACGTGGATTTCGTAGGCGTATGCCTTCTTGGTTTGCTTCTTTCCTTTTTTAATGATATAGCTGGACTGGTAATAATTGATGGTGTAACTGAAGCCGTCATTGGCATTGTTAAGCTGCTGCACCCTGTTCCTTGACCATCCGGCATAGCGTTCCGAATTGGAAAGAGCCTGTTCCTTTTGCGATGCGTCGGGATAGAAGTTCGGTTCGCTTGTCTTGAAGCGGGTCCATTCACCACCTTCAAGGATGCTCTTGTCATCGGTCGGGGGATAATAGTCGCAGAGGGAGACACTGCCACGGTCACGCCTCGCGATGTACCATCGCTGGGTGTAGTAATTCCCGGCTGTTTCGTCCAGATAATCGGTAATCCACGAAGTGAGGTTGTAGTCGCTGAACTTGAACAATCCTGCCACATTTTCTTCACCACCCACGATGCCCAATATGGCCTGTCCGACATTATTCTCCAGTTGCTCGAAAAGTCCGTTGTAATGCTCGTAGATGTCAATGACCTTGCTGACTTTCCCGTTCATCAGCTCGTGAAACGAGTTCTGTTGCAGCAAGGCGTTCCCGATATTGGTGATTCCCGAAGTGGCAAGACCGGCTCCCATCCGGTAAAGTTTGTCCAAATCGGCTTTCAGGTTTTCCTTGGTGAAGTTGCCCGGCACTTTGGATATGTCATCAAAGAGCCGTTGCCAGTCCACGTTGCCTATTTCGGAGAGTTTTAAGATGGAGGCGATTTCCTCATTGATTTCCAGAAAGGCGATATCGGAGAAAGACAAGGTGCTGTTGGTGACAACGCTCTCGAACTGCATACAGAGGGATTTGGTGTCATCGCACACTTTCATCAGATAACTGCACCAATGGAGTGCGGTCTGTGGAGAACGGAGCATCAGCTTGGCGACAATCCATGTCTTCGGGATAATCTTGTGCGCCACCAAGTGATAAATCCTGCGGTAGTAGTAATTTTCGGTGGCACTGCTCCAGATGCCCAAATCAGTGAGTGCCTTCCTCTCCAGGAACTTGCTGGCAAATATTCCGGCAGTGGCCACTTCCGAAGCCTTGTAGTGTTTCAGTATATTCTGCACCTGCTCGTCATAATACGCTTCTGCAACGGTTCCAGTACCGTAGGCGGCAACCATAGCGGCCACGGTTTTCGCATCGAAGTTCACGCTGTAATACTGGGCATGAACTTGTTGGGCGAAAATCGTGGCTATTGTCATTATTATGAGAGCGAATCGTTTCATTGTTGTTTTGTCTTTGGTTGATGAAGATTCAATACCTTACCGGCTGCATTCACTTTTTGGGCGAAGGGCAGGGATTTGCTTATTCCGGAAGCATCCCAGTCTGCACAATAACGCTCGATGGCTTCCTTGTGGCTGCATTGCAGTTCAGCCTTGTAGAGCTTCAAGGCTTCTTTCTCGGCCCGTTCCGTGGTATAGGTCATGTAACACTCATGCGGTTCCTCCACACCATACACACCGCTGGTAGTGCCACGGCGGATAAAGACCTCACGAAAGAACGAACGCCCCTCTTTATTCTCCAGCCGGTTGATGGTAAAGATTTTCTTGCAGTCCACATCGGTCAGTCCGAGTATCGCCTTGATAGTATCAAAGCGTTCACGGAACTTGCTTTGGTCAAGCAACATTACCACATCGGAGTTGTTGATGATGGCCTCCTTGACAATCTCAGACCCGATGATGTCCTGAATCTCCTGTGTGACCACGCCCACTGAAGCCCAGAACTTTCGGGCGGTCTTATACATGAATTTGATGTATTCTGCCATAAGAGGGCTGGCTATGGCTTTCCATGCCTCCTCAATGACCAGGACTTTGCGGTTCTTCTTGATACGCATCTTTTGCAGGAACACGTCCATGATGATGAGTGTCACCAAGGGGAACAGGAGCGGATCATCTTTTATGGAATCGATCTCGAAAACAATGAAGGTCTCGTCAAACAGCGAACTGTCCATGTTCTCGTTCAGCGTCTTGTTGTGGTTGCCACCTCGATAGAAGTCCTTCATCATATACCGGTAGGTGGAAATGTCTATCCCGGTTATACTGTTTTCATTGCAGATGTCGGGAATGCGCTGTACAGAGAACTCATAGAACGTGTTGAATGACAGTGATTCCACTTTCAGTTCCTTTCTCCTGCGTTCTATCTCGTCTATGACAGTTTCTATCCGTGCGTTCAGTTCCGTTTCACTTTCAGCGCGGTTGCCGCTTTTATTTCGCTCGTCAATCAAAAGGCTTTTGCGCAAATCCTCCCGTTGGGGTGGAGTGAAACCATCGAAACCGTTGAAGTAGGTATCGTAATATTCGGTGATGACCTGCTCGATCAGCCTGTCTTCCGTTTTGGTGACCGTCCCTTGGCTGCCTTTCCAAATCAGCAGCACGAGATTTTTCAGGAAACCTGTCTTTTCCACATTCAATTCCTGCCTGTTGATGCGGAAAGGGTTCATCGTAATCGGGCATTCCTCCGTGTAGGAGATATATTTCCCACCCAAATACTCGCACAGTCCCTCGTATGAGTTACCTGTATCTACCATTACCACATCCGTCCCTTGCTCGTGAAGCTGGCGCACAACGCTGTTCATGTGGAAAGATTTGCCGCTGCCACTTGGACCCAGACAGAAAAAATTACTGTTGTCGGTCAATTTCTCCGCGCCCTCTTTTCCTGTGATGTCGATAGCCACAGGCACGCCTTGCCTGTCCGTGTAATATATCTTCAAGGGAGTTTTCTCGCTATGCAGGATGCGTTCCTTGTACATCAGACAGGCTGCCGCATCACCCAAGGTAAGGAAACGGTCATAGTCGGGATTCATACCGTAACAGTTGCCCGGAAAGGAGTTGACGAACAGCTCCAACTGGTTGTAGGCTCTTTTGGAAATATGGATGCCCATCCTTGAAAACTGGTTTTCCAGATGGTTGGTGCATTTGTGGATGTCGGTGTCCGCGGACATTGCTACTACAAGATTGTAGTGCGTATAGACCAGTTGCTTGCTTTCCCTTGCCACCACTTCCTGCACATGCTTGATGTCCTCTACCGCCATCTGGTTGCCGGGATTGGGCATACTTGCATGGCGGTTCTTCTTTTTGTCAAGCAAGGCCAGTTCTCTCTTTTGGTTGGGAATGAATATCATTTGGTTATACACCACCGCTTCGGTGTTGGGAATGCCGGACACAACCGACACCAGATCCATCGGCATACTGCTGTTGTTGACCTCCACGTTGGTATAGGGACGGATGACAGACGGCAGGCTCACGTTATCCACATCCACAAGGCTATACACCTTGCACCGTTTGTCTCCCATGGAGATACATTCGTCATCCACCTTGAAGTTAGTCATGGAGACCACCTTGTCACGGAAGTTCATGGCGAAATAACGGTCAACATATTCATTGACTTCCTGCCTGTTCAGGAATCTCACCTGTACGCCGGAATCACGCAGCTGGTCGTGAACCTTGCGTATCTTTACAAGGAAGTCTCGCCACTTCTTGCCGTCAAAAGAAAACAGACGGCTTTTCTTGATTTCCTGAGTGATAGTCAGGAAACATTCGCTGTCGGTATAAGGTCTTCCGTTGAAGTAACGGAAATAGGATGTGGAGAGAAATTCACGGTTCTCGTCGCTCTCTTCCGTGAATTTCTTCCGGATAAAAATATCCTGCTTGTGTATGGCATAGCCTTCTCCCAAAGTCTGGGCAATGGCGGTGAAAAGTTGCGTAAACTCATAGTAAGAGTCGATATTGGCGCAATACTTCTGTACCGGGTTCTCCAGTTTCAGCACGGCGGAATATTCTCCGGTCTTGGTATATACCACACCAATCCCGTCCGCTTCTTCCACGGAGAAATAGATGTCCTGAAAGATGCGTTTCCGCTTGCCGCCAGTTCCAAAGGCATAGACCGACACGGCCATGCCCACGCAAAGGGCAATGAAGACTATGAAAACATATATAATCATTCGGCTGTTTACAATTAAGGGCAGGCTGACCTATTGAAAGGCCAAGCCCACCCACGTTCAACATTCAATATATCCATTCATGGTCAAATGGTTTTCTGTTACCTTTTCTTTGAGTAGGCATAGATGAACACCCCACGTTCCTGCCGTTTGCTGTGCAGTCCCTTGCGCTGCTTGAACAGAATCAGTCCCACACCGCTTGTCACGGTGACGGACAGGACAATCAGGGCAAGGACGAATCCTGCCACACAGTAGGCTATGATGAAGCCGACAATGGCGATGCCTATCGTGGCTGCCGCCCAATAGATGTAGCGACCCTGAATACCCATAAATTCAAGGGGACGTTGCAGCCCCTTGAACAATGGATAATCCGGATAGTGTTTCTCTTTCCCGTTCATGATACCTGCGGTTTAGGAGAGTCCGAAAAACAGAGGAAGTGCCTGGGCTGCCGCGATAAGGAAGATACAGGCTCCGACCACCATCATGATCTTCTTCTTGACATCCTGCTCCTCGTTGTTCATCGCGATATATACCGAGATCGCACCCACTACGGCTACCACACCGGCAATGGCGTAACAGAGTTTCACCACGATAGGAACATACTTGGCGATTTCCTCGCTCACTTGGGTCAGTGCCGCTGTTCCGGCCGAGTAGTCTCCTGCGGTAGTCTGTGCCATCAAAGCGGTCACTCCGCACACCATCATCAGGCAGGTCATCTGCGTTTTCTTTGAAGTCGCGATCTTCTTTGCGAATCGTTTTTCTTTTTCAAACATGCTTGTCTTGTTTTAATTGAACTTTATTGATTGTTTTACACTCGTGATTTTCTAAATTCGATAGCCGAAAAATGCCGGAAAGACTATTGTTGCACCTATGATGAAAAGGCAGGCCCCGACCAGCGTGAGTATGTGCTTGGTTATTCCGTCCTCGCCCGTGTTCATCTTGATATATATCTGGAATGCGGCTATGACCGCAAAACCTCCTGCAACCGCGTAAATGACGTACTGGACATAGAGCATCATCGTCACCACATAGTCGTGCATGGAAGCCAGCGCGTCCGCTCCCCACGAGTAGTTCACGCCGCCGCTTTTGGCGAAGACGGAACAGGGGAGCAGCATACACAATGCGCTTAGTATTCTTTTGCCGTTGTGTCGGGTCATAGTTCATCAATTACGTTCTTGATGGTTACACCTTCGTCCGGATGCAATTCTCCAATGCCGTTTTGAATCATCAGCTTGTACAGCTCCGCAGAGTTATAGGGATTGGAGAAGGTGACCTGTGTCTCTTCCATGTTAGCCTTGACCTTGTTGTTCAGAGCATCGATGACATCCTGTTTCGGCTTTTCGTCTGTGGGATTTGTTTCCTCCGACACATTCTGTGTCTCATCGATGTAGTGGGTCTCATACTCGTTGTCACCGATATTGAATCCCTTGTCGTTCTCCACCACGCTGACGCTTTCTTCCTCGTCAAAATCGCTCACGTCAAATTCTTCTTCTCCGGATTTTATCTTTTCTCCGTTTTTACCATAAAGGTCTCTTGCTATCATCGCAGCGTAGTAGATGATGTATGCCACGGTCAGCGCAATGGCGAAGATGAAATATGCTTTCATATCTTATAGTCTGATTTTAGAATATGATTAAAATATGAACGCAAAGGAAATACAATAATTTCATACTACGAAATATCCTCACGAAAAGCGGCTGAATATTAAACATTATTCCGAGAAAATCTAAAATCATACTCAATTATCATACTTTAAGCGCAATTTTGAACCGAAATACGAGCCGGATTAAGACGAGGATGAAAGATGACCGCTTTGCTTGGCTTTATGTCTTTTTTGATTTCCATAAGAAGATAGGATGAAAGTCTCTTATTCATCAATGACTATTAAACCAATCACCCGTTTCTTTGCTCAACTCGTGCAAAATCATTAACTTTGCAACAGATTTTCAAGGTGTTTGTGGTAATAAAAGACAATAGGGAAAACTGCCATATATATTTTGAAAGACGAACAGAGGACAATTACCATTAAGCGGATAAATAATTATGGCACTTGCTATCAACATAGACGACCTGCTGAACAAACAGAGGATAGAGTCCAATCGGATTGAATTTAAGAAAGGTTGGAATCCGGTGAGCATATACCACAGCGTATGCGCTTTCGCAAATGATTTTGACGATTTAGGTGGCGGCTATATCGTGGTGGGCGTTGACACTGACGACAAAACCGGAGTTGCCATTCGGCCTGTTGAAGGAATACCCATTGAAGAGATTGATAACATCCTTCAGGATATGGTCGGCTATAATAACAAGATAGCCCCGTACTATATGCCTCGGACAAGCACGGAGGAAGTGGACGGTAAGACTGTACTCGTAATATGGTGCCCTGCCGGGATTAACCGTCCGTATTCTGTTCCGGAGAATGTAACGGCAAAGAACGGTTCCAAGGAATACTTCTATATCCGCAGTGGAACAAGCAGCATTATCGCCAAAGGTGAGGTGTTGGATGAACTTCGCGAACTTGCCAGTCGTGTGCCATTTGATGAAAGGGGCAACCCTGACATTCGTTTGGAAGACATATCCGCTTTGCTTTTGCGTGAATACCTGGTGAAAGTCGGAAGCAAACTGGCAAGCGAGATTAACGTCAGACCACTGCAAGAGATTCTGGAGCAGATGGACTTGTTTGTCGGCCCGAAGGAAAACCGTATGCTGAGAAACGTGGCAGCCATGATGTTCTGTGAGAATCCAAGCAAATTTTTCAAGCGGACACAGGTGGAGATTGTCTATTTCCCTGAAGGAAGGCTGAATAATCCGAGTAACCTTTACGAAGGAGCAGTCATCACAGGTTCTGTTCCGCAGATTATAGACCGCACCTTGGAATACTTGAAGCGTATGCTCGTGATGCAGAGTATCATCAAACCGGAGAATGACTATCACAGCAGGAAATTCTATACTTATCCTTATCAGGCATTGGAAGAAAGTGTCACGAACTCGCTTTATCATCGTGACTATCGGGAATGGGAACCTGTCGTAATAACAGTAGAGCCGGATAGTATTACCATTCAAAATGTGGGTGGTCCGGATCGAAGTATATCTGCCGCTGACATTTCCCGTTGTGAGATTCTTGTTTCAAAACGTTATCGCAACCGTCGCTTGGGAGAATATCTTAAAGAACTGGATATGACCGAAGGGCGTTCTACAGGTATTCCGACCATACAAAATGTATTGGAGAATAACGGTTCTCCTCGTGCAACTGTTGTCACGGATGAAGACCGCACATTCTTCCGCATCACGATTCCTTGCCATGAAGCAGCCGGCAATATAATAGCCGACATAGCCAACAAAGATGCTTCCGTGAAGGCATCAAGGCGAGGTGCACTCAAAACTGCACTACAAACTGCACTACAAACTGCACCAGAAACTGCACTACAAATTTTGGAACAAATACAAATCAATCCCAAAGTAACCATGACAGACCTTGCTAATCTGACAGGTTATTCAAGAAGGTGGGTCGCCCAAACAATGAAGCAGCTTCAGGAATTGAATGTTATTAAGAGGGTAGGTTCTACTAAGACCGGCTATTGGGAGATTATAGCCAAATAGATAGTAGGAAAAATCCATAACCAGGTTTACTTACACACATATCCACGAAAATCCCTCCTGTGCGGAGAGCCTTTCGTGGATACTATATTCCTATCAAAGGGAAGACAAAGACTAACGCCTTTTGCCTCTCAGATAGTCATTGAGGTCTTTGTAGTTATAATAACATTCCGAATGGTCAGTTACCCGGTTGCCGCAAAGTCCGGCAATGGTTTCGACTGTTTTTCGCCCGGCAAGGTCATTATCCAGATAGCAATGGATGACGGTGTACCGTTCCAGTTCCACAAGACACTTTTTCAGATTACTGACTGAGTTCATCACAAGAAAATCGGTAGGTCTGTCGATGCAGACATGATAGTCTCCTTTTCTATGAAGTTCTTGGTAAGACAAGAAGTCCATAAAGCCCTCGAACACGCAGACATGGTTTTGGATTATATCCTTGTTATACCTGATGACGGATATGTCTTTCACCTTTATACATCCTTTATAATAAGGATTACGCACCTCGTAACCGCCGGTCTTGTTTTCAAAGGCTATGGCGAAATAGTGTCTTTTGCGTAGCTCATAATGAATTTCCTTGCAATAAAGCCTGCCGATATTCTCGCTGATATACCGTGAACGCAGATAAGACAACAGGGCATGGTGGCTCAGTTCTCTTGTTTCCACGTTTTCCATTTCTTCCTCGATAGGACCGGGACGGACACTCCGGCTTTGTAACTGTTGAAAAGGTACGCCAATGGCATTCTCGCTGATGCGGAGCAATACCACACTTACATTGCCAGTCCGATAAAGGTGTTTCCCCAGTTCTATGATGTCACCTCCGGCAGAGAGACCAAAGTCGTACCATTCGTTCAAATTATCGTTGACCTTGAACGAGGGGGTACGTTCCTCTCGCAATGGGGAGAGGTACCAATACTGGCAGCCACGCGTATTGACCGGAGAATGTCCTATTATCCGCAGATATTCCACGAGCCGTATCTGTTTCGCTTCTTTTATATTCATTTTAGTATGGTTTACTTATATATACCCACAAACTAAACCATACTGCTTAGAGATGGAATGAACTATTATAGGAGTAGGTACGACCGTTTTTTGTAATGGCATGATTCTCCAACAGGAACTTACACAAGTTTACCAATGTGTTTCTTCCTCTTGAATACCCAATGCTCTCATATCCCTTTTTAAGAGCTTCAAGCAAAGATTGGTAGCCATATTCCGCACATTCTTCAAAGGTTACTTCCAAGGCGGTTCGGTGTTGCTGCTCGGTCATATCTATATAAGAAGCCAGTCTGTCCATTTTGTTCTTTTTGAATTGATGTTCTTTTACCAAGTGAGGGAGAGAGTCTTCTCCGATTTCAAATGCGAAAGGTGTAAATTCCCTGTCCCTTATGTGCATGGCTCTTACTTCGCTGATTTTTCCATTTTCATTGTTTTTTGATATTTGCAGGATAGTTTCAGCCTTATTGTTCAGTTCTGTTCCTATATGACCTCTGGTATTGTCATCGCCTTTGTTTAAATGTAAGACGGTGTGGATATGTAGCTCGTAATAGCTTGACCATCTCATCAGTTCATTGATTATGTCAAGGGATTCACTGGGACTATTTATGTCATGGATTAAATCACGGATGCCGTCAATGATTACGAGCCCGATGTTTTGCTCTTCGTGGAGTGCCCATCGTATAATATCTCTCCTTTGGTCAGGAGTGTATTCACGCAGAACCAAGAATTGGATGTTGTCATTTTCCTGGTCAGTAGGCAATCCTGCCAGTTTGAGGATTCGATGAAGCACTTTGTGGCAATGGCACTTGCTTTGTTCTGTGTCGATGTATAGAATTCGATTCTTGCAAGACGGCAGTTCTGCCTTATATTTTAGGACTTCCTTTCCGGAAAGGGCAGATGCGACAATGGCACTGACATTGAATGTCTTTTTGCTTTTGGGTTTGCCGGTGGAAGCACTGAAATTCCCAATTGTAGCAATGGTAACGCCGTCTATTTGTACGATTTCCTGTGGAAACTCATATTTTTCGGTAACACTCAGCCGTATATATTTCAATAAAGACTTATATTTGGCTTCGTCTATCCGATAATTGTTGGGTTGTATCATATCAGGTTGCATTATTTTTTCCCTCCTTTTGTTGGTTTGTTCTTACTTTTTTGTCCCAATGTGTAAGCGATGACATTGGCTTGCCTTTCTATTTCTGCATTGGAGAAACAGGGGTTGCGCTTTATCCATCGGTTCAGGTCATCCCTGAGAATGAATATGTTTTTCCCATTCGGCTTATACACGGTAAGTTCTTTCTGCATGGTTAACTTATAGACATAGCCTTTGGACACTTGTAGATAGGCGGCTACCTCGTCTATATTGAGAAACTCTTTTGCGGCATAAGCTATCTTTTCTACATTTTCAAGATGGGATAGCAGTTCGGCCAAAGAACCGAATCGTTTCAGGTAATTTTCAACATTCAGAATTTCCTGCTGAAAATTTTCCAAGGAGTTGTTTTCGAGGAATGATTTCAATCCTTCGATACGGGAGAGTAGTAAGTCTATTTCTTTTCTATTCATAATTCTTCTTTTGTTATAGCAGCAGGTTGCCCTATTGTTTGTACTTGATTTCTCATTGCCCATTCGCAAAGTTCCTTTCTATTGAAATACACCAATTTGCCGTTTGGCTTGTAGTGTGGTATTTGCTTGAGAGAAGTGAGTTTGTAGATATAACTCTCGGACAAACCGAGATAAGCAGAAGCTTCTGCAGTAGTCAGCACTTCCTTGACTGCCCAAATACGCTCTTTCAACTGTGCAATGTAATTCTCGATGGTCTGGATTTTATCCACTTCGTTGATCTTTTGTTCTAACGACTGGAGCCGTTCAAAAGGTTTCTCCGTTGCCATCTTCGAAATCATGTTCTCCATTTTGGAGAGCATCTTATTTTCATTTGTCGTTCTTCGATGTCTCATTGATTGATGCTGTTAAATTTGACAATGGGAGGTATGCCCTCCGTGAGTAATCGATTACGGAGGGCAAAGGTAGATGAGTATATTCGCTTGATTATGTTGAGATTATTGAGTATCAACACAATTCTCAATACAACTCTCAACAATTTGTTATTCCTTTGTTATACTTCTCTGTTTTTGATTAGAGTGATATACTTGTCTATGATTGCCAAAAACTGCTTATCTATGGCGTTAGGAGTGGTGTCTTTTATCCGATTGAGGGTTGATGACATATCGTGTTGGGGCAGTAATTTCTTCCCTGAAGAACTGATGACAAGATGTTTTTGGGCAATTACCGATTGCCAGTTATAGGTTATCACATCGTGTGAAGCCAGTTTGTCCAACAATAAAACCAATTTGCTGTTGTTTCTTGAAGTCACAGTCTGCAATGTGTCTGCCGCATAACAAATGGCAACATTGTCTGCATCCAAAACTTCCTTAAACAAACAGACCTCATTGGCAAGCCGCACAATGAGGTCCAGAGTATGTCTGTCAAGTAAATGTTTGATGTTGGTATTCTGAATGGTCTGAATAGGATTCCCCGGACTGCTGTTGTCGGACTCGGTAGTGGATTCCGACAGGTCAATGGCGTAAAATTCGTTCAGAAGTTTTATGATCCCATTTTCGTCCAATAGGTCATGGTCGAAATGTTTGCGAATCAAAATTTCATGCTTTCTCAGAAGCTCTATTACCGTGTGGTAATTCTTTAGATGTTCATTCTTGCTCCAGGCATCGTTCGCATCGTGAAACCGATGTGAATGGGTAAAGTCAAGCACGTATCGCCTGTAACTTTTTTGCCGTGTGGAGACTTCGTCTTTGTAAGACTTATGGGCTTGCTCAACCAACCGGAATAGCCCTTCTTTACCGGTCTGCGCAGGAGTCCATTGGAAACCTCGCATCGCTCTTTTCAAAAAGAGAGAGGTGCAAAGATAATTTCTTTGACATAAAACATTATTTTAAGTATTGTTGTCTGCCACCTTTGCGTTGATGGCGTTTTTGTTTTGAGTACTAAGATAGTTATCTGCAATGGTTTTTAGTTGAATATCGTATGTGTCCATCAATCCTTTTTTTACTATAAAACGAAAATTACTATCCATACTTTCTCTGTTAGGCACTTTATCATTTTGCAAGCGGAAGCAGTTTACGCACTTTACCCATACATCATAGGGATTGTGTTGCTTAAAGGCCAAATGTACAAAGTACATAAGTGAAGTCTGTGTTTTCATCCATACTATAGGATGTTCAAATACCGTTTCATCGAAAATACCTTTGAATGCGGCAAATGTGGTGTCGGAGGAGATATATCCACCGTCAAGTAGGGCGGAGAACATTAAATGTATCTCATCTTCGCTATTCGGACTGTAAAATACAACTTTGCTCGCATGAATGAGCCGTTCATCAGAAGTTTCTTCATTGAACGTATTTTCAATGTGGTTGAACTTATCACAGATAGTCTTTAATCTAACATCATACCTATCCAACCATCCGGCTCGCTTAATCCAACTGTAACCTGATACAAAACAAGCTTTGTGCGGAGTGTGTCCGTTTATGCTGAAACAACATTCTCCTTTTATCCACAAATCCTTCTTGTTGAATTTGTAAAATGCCTGATATACGAAAAAGGACAACTGCCGTTGCGTTTTAATCCATTCTACCGGCTTGTTGAATGTCTTTTTATTGAAAATGCCGACAAATGTTTTCAAGCCAGTGCCAGGTGCGATGTATCCGTATTTCACTAAATCTCGATACAACACTGCTATATCTTCTTCACTCTGTGGTGTGTAGAATGTCTCTGTCTGATGTGTTGGCTCAAATTCAGTAAAGTCAACTTCCGGGTAGAGGGCTTTGGTCGTTTCGTAAAGTCCCGTATTGTATCTCGGAACACGCCAGGTGCTGAATCGCTTTCCATATTCCCTTTTCCATTGCTTTTCAAAAAGGATGTAGGTGCTGGGAAGTTTGCAGATAGTAGATACAGCATAGGCTATCACTTTCAGTTGCAGCGGCTTCGTTTGCGGCATCGGCTGATAGTGTTCATCCAAAAGACCTGCGCGTATGGCTCTTTGTAATAATGTAGCCACCTGTTCTTTGGCTAAAGGCTCAATCAAATCTTTATATTCGCCTTTCACCTCTTCTTCTTGCCTTTCGCAAAGTGACAGCAACGCTTGCATATTGTTCGCATAACAGTCAATTACCTTGACGTATGCAGAATCAATTTCCAGCCTATGACTTTGTACATAGTTTACGACAGGAACGGTAAATTCGTTATTTGTTATAAGGTTTGCCAAAAGAGGAGAGGGGGCTTGTTCCATATATAGACAAATCTCTTTCGCCCATTTTCCGATATTCATCCACGAAGAGTCAAGTGCTTCAAATTCGATTTCGTCATCCAAATCCAACTGGCTTTTCATTTCGCCGACGATTCGGGTAATCTTCGTTATCTTTATAACGGTTTCTTGCCTTGTCATAAGCAACGGGATTTAATCAATGTCCGGAATCAATGATACGGCATTCTGCTTGTTTTTGTCAAGCACCTTTGCATAAATTTGTGTGGTCGCCAGTTCTTTATGCCCTAATAGTTTTGATACTGTGTAGATGTCTGCGCCCAAGTCAAGCATAAGCACAGCGAAGGTATGCCTCCCGCAGTGGAAGGTCAGATTCTTATTGATATTGGCAGCCATGCTCCAACGCTGTAATTCCAATGAAGTCCAAGCTCCGTATGTAAATCCTGTAAATACGGGATCTTCCGGGTTGCCTCTTTCACCGAGGTATTTTTCTGCCTGTGAGGAAATGTCAAGATACTCTTGTCCGCCAGTCTTCTTTTGTTTGAATACGATTCTCGTGTAGTCTCCAAATTTTTGAACTTCGCTCCATGTGAGTTTCTGAATATCGCTTTTACGAAGTCCTGTCAGGCACGAAAAGAGGAAAGCTCTTTTTAGAATAGGATAGCGGCAAGGAGTAGCAGCCAACTGTTTTACCTCTTCCAAGGTCAGATAGTCACGCTTTACTTCTGCGGCTTTGAATCCCTCGATTCCACGCAAAGGATTTACAGGCATGATTCTTTCATCGTATGCCTGATTGATACAGGCGCGGAGCTTGTTGAAATAAGAGACTTTTGAGTTCTGGGACAAGCCCTGAAACACATCCCTTTCCCTACGTGGACCGGTACGCTTGTGAGTGTCTTTTTCCACATTGTTCAAAAAATCCTTGAAGCCGTTTATAAACTCCGGAGTAATATCTTTGAATGTGGTTTTCTCATCACAATAGATTTCGAGATAACGCAAGCAGCTTCTCCAGTTACCCCAGTTTCCCTCAGATTCTGGATTCTTGTGTCTTTCTTCAACCATCTTCCGATAGTATTCCAAAAAAGGAGTATCTTCTTTGAATTGGCGAGTGAAAGAATACTCTCCGTTCTGCATTTCAATGAGGCGTTTGGATTTTATAGCCTGAGCGGTTGCCAATGTCTGTCTGTTCTGCTCACGCTCCAACGGAGTAGTGGCATCGATCAGATAAAGTTTCAAATACTCTTTCTGACGTTTCCCATTTCTGTAGATGTCGAGATACAAGCTCACGTTACCGTTTGCCAACTTCTTTTCCCGTAATTTTACAGGTTCTTTCTGGATTGTTGTTTTCTTAGTCATAGCCTGTTCCTATTTTTAATGAGAGATGTGATTCATTGTCTTCGGGGGACAGATTTTTGTCCCTTGCATCCCTTTCGGGGGACAATCTGGGGACAAAATTACGAAAAAAATATGAAAACAGGCAGAAAGTATGGAGAAAAAGAGAAAATACAAATTCTCATAAAATCATTGATTTTTCGCACTTTACGGATTTATATTTTCTCTTTTTATACTTTTCTTTTCCTTGTATCATTTGCCGATGCAAAAGTGAGAAAATATTTTATTTAAGACCTCTTGTGGGGTTGTTGCTCCGCTTATTTCCATCAAGTCAAAATCTACTTGTCTTAAATCAAGACTCACAAGTTCTGCTGATATATTATTTTTTATGTCTTCGAGAACATTTTGCATATCCGAGGATGCTTTTCTTAATGCTTCATAATGACGTTTGTTTACAACAATGGCGTTCGAGGATGCAGACACATTATCTTTTTGTGTATCAGTCAAAGATTTTTTTAATTCTTCTATTCCTGTTCCATTTATTGCAGATGTATAGACAAGAGTAGGGGATATCCCCAATGTTTTTACGGTTTGATTTTTTATCCTATCACCGATTTCTATCAGTTTTTGTTTATCAGAAATCAAATCTATTTTATTTATTGCAATTATAAGATAAACGTCAGAGGGTATTTCTATTTTTGAGAAAGGCAAGTTTAAGACTTCTTCATCGGCATTTACTATAAGTACTATGGTTTGTACATTTTTGATAGTTTCTATAGTCCTGCTTATACCAAGATTTTCTACCTTGTCATTTGTTTTTCTTAAGCCCGCTGTATCAATAAGCCTAAATTCTATTCCCGAAATATAGAAACTTTCTTCTATTGTGTCTCTCGTCGTACCTGGAATATCGCTCACTATAGCTCTGTCTTCTTTAAGCAAAGCGTTCATCAATGTAGATTTTCCAACATTAGGACGCCCAACAATCGCTACAGGGATGCCGTTTTTTATTGTATTTCCCGTGGTAAACGTTGAAGCGAGATTTTCCATTTCGTCTTTTAGTTCACTTGCCATCTCTAACAATTGAGGACGTTGTGCAAATTCCAAATCCTCATGGTCGGAGAAATCTAATTCCAACTCTAACATAGAACGGAGAGTTGTTATTTTATTATGCATCGAATTAAGCATTTCCTTAATTCCGCCTCTTAATTGATTTATGGCAATTCTGTTGTAAGCTTCAGAATTTGCAGCTATTACATCTGCAACAGCTTCGGCTTGACTCAAATCCATTTTCCCGTTCAAAAAAGCCCGCTTTGTATATTCTCCAGGCTGAGCAATTCTACATCCGTTTGATATTAGTATTTGTACTATCTTAGACAATATATATTGAGAACCATGACAAGAAAATTCCACGGAATTTTCTCCTGTATAAGAATGAGGAGCATAAAAAGGCAATCCTACTACTTCGTCTATCACTTGACCTTCGTATTCTATAGTACCCAAAGTGGCGTGATTAGCTTTTACCGTATCAAAAGCTTTCCCACTTATGGGGAAAAATACTTTAGTGGCAATGCTTATGGCTTCACAGCCGGAAACTCTTACTATTCCCAATGCACCACCTGGGGCTGTGGCAACAGCACATATTGTATCATTCATTTCTTTTAAATTCTTTCCAATACTTTTTGGACCAAATCGTTCATTGATTGTTTATAGTTGGTAAAAGCTTCCTTTTGTCTTCTATTTGCCACTACCATACATATACAAGCTGCTTTATGCCCGAGGATAGAAGCAAGACCTGCGAGAGCAGAACTTTCCATTTCGTAGTTTGTTATATTCATACCATTGAAAGAGAAGTTCTCAATTTTCTCATTTTGACAAACATCCGCCGGTTCTGCTCTTAAAAATCTACCTTGAGGTGCAAAGAATCCACCTGCAGAAACCGTTATACCTTTAATTGCATACGTACCGGCAATCCTTTCTGTCAATTCTGTATCCTCTACAGAAACGTAAGGATAAGGCGCACAACGCCAATCGTTCCATTGCATGTGGTTTACAAAAGCATTCTCAAGTTCTATATCACAAACATCTTTGCGCTTAGCATAAAAGTTTAATAGTCCGTCAAGTCCTATAGAGCGGACAGAACAAATATACGTCCCGAGTTTTGTATTTTCTTGAAGCCCGCCACATGTGCCTATTCTTACAATTTCCAGGCTTTTCCTTAAACCTTTGTCTTTTCTTGATTCGAAGTCAATATTGCATAAAGCGTCAAGTTCGTTCATTACTATATCGATGTTCCCGCAGCCTATTCCTGTTGATATTACACTAATGCGCTTGTTTTTATA
>ENA-UOJH01000859-UOJH01000859.1-human-gut-metagenome-genome-assembly--contig:-C148-NODE-859-length-25556-cov-8.852045_pt1 | contig 25556 bp, 20 predicted proteins | sample MGYA00242345_ERZ723892 | MGnify/ENA metagenome assembly ERZ723892 | reverse complement strand
TCCTCGAGCTCTTCTTCGGCGAATCTGACTGAGTGTAGATTCCACGGTTTTCAGGGTAGATAGATTCAGCAATTCGTAAACTGCATTAATACAAAACGAGGCAGATCCGCAAACCTGCCTCGTTTGGATTGGAGATGATGCCGGCCAACGAGGCCGATATCCATCAGAGGTTACTGATTAAATGCCTTGTCAAGACTCACAGGCATTGCCTGATAGCCCATCGAATCGATCAGCTGGATTTCGACAGCCGGTTCGGTTTCGCCCCACTTGAACTCTTCGATGAAGGGCGAGGCGCTGCCAGCCTTTTCACCGGGCTTCAATTCAGACGGACGGCGTCCCATACCGGCAGTGGCCGAATAGACCATGATCGAATCCTTGTCCGCGCAGTACTTGGTGAGCGACGTCACCGGGCTGTACCACGGGAAGCCGCGCTCCTTGCCGTATTCCCAGACCTGCTCAATGGTCTTCTTGTCCTGATCAATACGGTAGACCACTGCACGCGAGTACTTCATTTCGGCAAGCGCCGGCTGATCCATGCCGCGGGCATCACCGTTATCGAAAGCGGTGACGTAAATCACATGCTTATCGGACTTCTCGTCAATGCGGAAGGCCGTATGCTGCGTCCACGTGTAGTCGAAATCCCCTTCGCAGGTCGAGCCATGGCAAGCGATCGGCTTGCCGTCCTTCACCGGCGTGAGGAGTTTTTCCTTCCAGCCGTCGCGCCAGCCTTCCGGCGAGGAGAAGATCCACTTGATCTTCTTATCGCGGCCGATCTTAATAATGGCTGACTGATGGCGCGAGCTGATAATGATGGAGTCATCGGTCGGATCGTAGTCAACCGAATTGACGTGCGCCCAGTTGCGGCCTTCACCCGTGCCAACGATATCACCGAACTTATCACTCGTTTCAAGCTTTGCAAGATCTGCTGCCGACATCGTCTTGCCGGCCTGCGACGCATCAATGTTGAGGCAGACAGCACCCTGGTCGAGCACCTTCATAACGTTGTCACGATACGGATCCAGGATCTCCCAGAGACGCCATTCATCGACAACCTTGCCGTTCTGATCGATTTCAGCGATCACGTCGCGAACGGTATGGACACGCTTGCCGTCGGCACGGCGGTGGTCAGAGCTCGCAACACGGATGAACGAATGCCCGTTCTGTGCATTGTCGAGCGAATGCGAGAAATCAGAATAGCCGACCGGGAGACGGCGGTTGTAAATCTCACGCCCCATCAAGTCGTACTTGACATAGCGCTGACCGTAACCCCAGGTGATGTTGCCGTCCTCATCCTGCTGGAACCCCATCATGACGCCGGAGTGATAAATGGTCTCGACGTTGTAGATCGGTTCAACGTGCATGTACCAGCGCACTTCGCCCTTCGTGTCGATAATGGCATTCTGCGGATAGAAGTTCCACTCCATCGCACCGCCCATCGGATTGTTCCAAACTGCGCGCGTGGCCTTGGCGTACTGCTGCATCAGATTGTTGACGAGATAAAGGCGGTCGGAGAACTTCGCATCAACCTTAGTGACCTTCGTCTCAAACATATTGTGATGAAGACCCGGTGAACCGCTCACTTCATGGTAGACGGGCGCAGCGTAGATCTTGTAGGTGTCCGTGAACTTTTCGGTCTGACCATGGAACTTCCGGGTGTAAGTCGTTTCCACGGTATTCATGTAGTCCGGGTAGAGACCGAAAACCGGAATGCCTGCATGCGTGAGCAATTCAGAGCGGCTCACCTTGTACTTAATTTCCTGCCCCTGAGGTTTCGGAACAATGCGCACCGTCGCTTCGGTGAGTTCATAGCCGCCGTTGCGGATGATGGCCGTGAGCGGAGCAATGCTGTAGGGATTCACAATCACTTCACCGATGTGACCCTGCGTCGCGAAAGACACGTGAGGTCCCGAAGAGCCGCCAGAAGCATGTGCGGCGGTAGCGGGCAGCGCACTGCTGACAGCAGCTGCAACGGCGCCAAGGAAGAATGAACGGCGACCGATCGTGATGTTCTTCATGATTTGAATTCCTATGAAGGAGCGATTCCCCAAACAGAACCGCATTGCCAAAGTGAGGATGAAAGGATTAACTCAACGTTTTCGAGCGTTTTAGGGCAACGTTCTGCGCCTTTAAACACCAGTACGGAGTGCAGTCACTGCGCTTTGTCTTTCATCCACAGGTTCACAGTCTAAGTAGATCTTTCGAACTAACCCATTCGGATTTTCAACCTCTTTTTCGTAAAATAGCTCAACAAGTCTTTTACGATTTCCGGAATTGATCGGAAAACACCTGACGCCATGCTTGACCTGAAAATCAATCACCTCCAACTGCTTGCACAAATTGTTTCGACGGGCTCACTCACCGAAGCGGCTCAGAATCTCGGACTGTCTGCCGCAGCCGCGAGCCGAATGCTCAAGAAGCTCCAAACGGAAATGAATGATCCGCTCTTCATCCGGGTCTGGCGCGGATTAACGCCTACCGACACCACCACGATGATGTTGCCGGTGGTGCGTGAACTCCTTGAACAAATGGAGCGGCTGGAATATCAAAAATCCTTCACGCCGGCAAAACTCTCTGCCACCATCACCATCGGCGCTGCCGACAATTCCGTCATCAGCATTCTTCCGCCAGTCGTGCGTGCCATTCGCGAACAAGCGCCGAAAGTAAACTTCCGAATCCTTCCGCTCGAGAGCCGTCAGTTTCAAAAACTCGCTGACGGCGGCATGGACTTTCTGCTCTACCCGACGCAGAACCTGCCGGATCTTCCGACACATTTTTTGGGTCTCAATCTTTTTCGCATTGAGCGATCGGTACTGATGAACCGTGCTCATCCGCTCATCAAAGCGTACGAGGCAGGACAAACGCTCAAAGCCGAAGACTTCCGCAAATATCCGAGAATTCTTGTAAAGCTTCAAGATTCAAGCCGCGGGTCAATTTATGACGTTACGGTACCTGATCCTCGCTTAGGCGAAGCCTTTATCGAGCTGCCTTACTTTCTCGGAGCCCCCTATTTCCTCGAAGGCACAGAGTACACGCTGGTGCTGCCGACACGAACGGCGAAATCCTTTGAGAAACAATTCCCCAATCTCGCTGCAGTCCCTTATCCGGGCGAATACTGCGAAAACTTTGCGCGGCTGATCTGGCACGAGCGAAGCGACAAGAGTCTCGTCATGCAATGGGTACGATCAATGTTCGCTCAGCATGCCGGGGAGTTTGACCGCTGACGTCATTCCGGTACGAATGGCTTTTGAGCTCTTTTGAGCTGTTTGACAGCCGACTCAATCAACAGCTAACGAGCTTCCCCGCGGCCAGTCGTCATTTCCAGAGGAGCGCCGAACAACGCATGAGGGGCCGCCCTGTCGTCCTCTCTGACGGGAGCGTTGGTTTATCTTTGATGTATACCAGGGTCTAGCATGAAGCAAGGGGACTGTTTTGCATATCGCACCTTGCTTATTGACTCAGCCCATCGTTCCCGCGGTGGACTTTGTCGCTTTACAACCCCTTTCGGGGGCCCGTTCACGGTCTGAAAGACCATGAATCCCTTTCCTCGCGCGCGGTAGGTATGAACGGGCAGCCCGCATGCTTTCAGTCCCGCTTCGTGCCATATTGCACACGAACGTATACGACTGCGCAGTCCTTTCTTGGGCCCTCTTCCCTTACGCCTTTTCCCGGCCGCGGCCCTTCTGGATCCGCCTGAGTTTGCGGCGCTTTTGCTGCGAACGCTCATGACGGCTGAAAGCCAAGTCATTTCGGGCAGCGTCGTTCTCTGCGGCGCATCTAAAGACGAATAAACCAACCCGCCGTTCGGCCATAACGTCAGTACAAGATCGATCGAGGCAAAGCGTTCTGCTGGAATGCATTCGGCAGCATATTCGCTCGTGCGCAGACCCTCCCTAAGATGAACCCCTTATTCCTTACTTGTTTAGTCATGTATTACTCCCTCATCCGTTGACGTCGATCGCTCACAAGGGCAAAGTATGCAGTGTGCATTGAGCGCATAACACTATGTCTGACCATCAAAGGAGAACCGAAATGAAGGAGCTGTGCAGTATGTGCTGTTGTAGTGACTTCCACCATCCGGTTCAAAGAATTTGATTCGGCTTCAGACAGACTGAACATACGCATCAACTTACAAAAGGACCGGCTGGCTCGCGGTCCTTTTTTGTTGCCTCTCAACAGAGACGCTTAAAAGTTCGCCCAAGCCGCCGTGCTGAGTTAATTGCTTGATTTGGCTTTTATGGGGAAAGTTCTTCCCCTCTATTACGAAGGAGCGCTGCTGACACTCCGTGTAGGTGCGATTGGAATACTCCTCGCACTTGCCGTCGGAATGGTCACAGCTGTCGCCCGTTATTGGCGGATTCCAATCCTCAATACGGCAGCGATCATTTATACGGAATTCTCGAGAAACACCCCGCTTCTCGTGCAGCTTTTCTTTCTGTATTTTGGTCTCCCCAAAGTCGGCATTCGGATTTCCGGTGAATGGTGCGCCATCATTGGGCTCGCATTCCTTGGCGGCAGCTATATGGCAGAGGCGCTTCGCGCGGGCCTTGAGTCCGTCTCAACGGTGCAGACAGAATCGGCACGCGTACTCGGCCTCACGCCGTTCCAGACGATGGTGCTCGTCGTGCTGCCGCAGGCGTTTGCGGTATCGGTTCCGCCGTTGGTCGCCAATATCATCTTTCTCATTAAGGAAATTTCAGTTGTCAGCGCCATTGCGCTTCCGGATCTGATGTACGTCACGAAGGATCTTATCGGCAATTCCTACAAAACCGACGAATCACTCATTCTTCTCGTTTCGGCTTATGTAGTACTGCTGCTCCCGATTTCACTCTTAGGCTATTGGCTTGAAAAGAAGGTGCGTTATGCAGGATTCGGGAATTAATGTCTTCTTTCAGGGCATCAACTCACTCCTTCTGTTGAAAGGGCTGTGGACAACACTGCATATCAGTCTCTTATCTGCAGGTCTTTCCATTCCGCTCGGGATTCTTCTCGGCATCTTTATGACGCTAAAGAATCCCATTGCGAGGGTCGTCTCTCGGATTTACCTCGAAATCGTGCGAATCATGCCTCAGCTGGTTCTGCTCTTTGTGGTTTATTTCGGCTTCACTCGAGCCTTTGGATGGAATCTCTCTGCGTATTGGAGCGCGATTATCGTTTTTACCTTTTGGGGTACTGGAGAAATGGGCGATCTGGTTCGCGGTGCACTCATCAGCATTCCGAAGACGCAGTATGAAAGCGCCCAAGTGCTCGGCCTATCAAAACTCCAGACGATGCGCCTGGTGGTGCTCCCGCAGGCTGTTCGTCAATTGATTCCGCCCTCGATCAACCTCATTACCCGCATGATCAAGACGACGAGTCTTGTCGTGCTCATCGGCATTGTTGAAGTTTTGAAGACCGGGCAGCAGATCATTGATGCCAACCGCTTTGAGTATCCGACTGCAGCGCTTTGGGTGTACGGCGCAGTGTTTCTTCTTTACTTCCTTGCATGCTGGCCGGTATCCCTCGCCGCCAAGGCCCTCGAAAAGAAATGGAAAGCATAAAAATGGCCAATGACATTGTTTTGGAAACGCGCGGTCTCGTAAAGAAGTTCGGCGAAGCTGTGATTCTCAACGGCATCGACTTCACGCTTCACGACAAAGAAGTCGCGGTGATTCTCGGGCCGTCAGGCTGCGGTAAATCCACGTTTCTGCGCTGCCTGATCGGTCTCGAGCCCATCCAAGGCGGCAGCATCTTGCTCAAAGGAAAACCGCTCGAATTCGGCAGCACGCTGCGCAGCGGCATCGGCATGGTTTTTCAAAGCTATGACCTTTTCCCGCACCTTACGGTGCTCGAAAACATCTTGCTCGCTCCCCTGCATGTCGCCAAGCGTTCCCGTGAAGACGCGCTCGCTCAGGCTGAAACCCTTTTAAAGCGCGTGAAGCTCTGGGACAAACGCGATTTTTATCCGCGGCAACTTTCAGGCGGACAAAAACAACGTGCGGCCATTGTCCGCGCGCTCTCCATGAACCCGAGCGTGATGCTTTTTGACGAAGTGACCGCCTCTCTTGACCCGGAAATGGTCCGCGAGGTGCTCGACGTCATTGTGGAGCTGGCCGACAGCGGCCTCTCAATGGTGATCGTCACGCACGAAATGGAATTTGCGCGGGCCGTCGCCGACCGCATTGTCTTTCTCGAAAACGGCCATGTCGTTGAAGAGAATTCGCCGGAAGCGTTTTTCACGACGCCGAAGACGAAGCGCGCCGCGGAATTTCTCAAAACCTTTACCTACACACGTCATAAGCGATCGGACGAAACCCCGTCGCCCAAATGAATTCAACAACCTGACGACGCAGCTGAGACGAAGCAGCTGCATCAAAACATCCGAGGAAGGCATGGACCGCCGGCGCCCTGCACTTCTCTTGACCTCATAAAGTGCCGGTGTATTCTGGAGGAAATTCCATGTCCATCATCCAAAACTTCACGAAGAAGATTGCCGCCGTCGCGGTTGCCGCAGCGGCGCTCTCAGCCGTCACTGCGGCCGTCGAAGCCCGTCCGCTTGACGTGATCAAGCAGAGCGGAGAAGTCGTCATCGGCGTCTTTTCCGACAAGGCTCCGTTCGGCTACGTTGACTCCCAAGGAAAATACGCGGGCTATGACGTCTACTTCGGCGACCGCCTCGCCAAGGACCTCGGCGTCAAAGTGAAGTACATCTCCGTCGACCCGGCAAGCCGTGTTGAATTCCTGGTCACTGACAAAGTGGACATCATTCTTGCCAACTTCACGGTAACGAAAGACCGTGCGGAAAAAGTTGACTTTGCACTGCCTTACATGAAGGTTGCGCTTGGCGTCGTTTCGCCTGAGTCCGCCGTTATTACCGACGTGAAGCAGCTCGACGGCAAGACGCTTATCATCGCTAAAGGCACGACCGCAGAGCCCTACTTTGAAAAGAATCATCCGAAGGTAAAGCTGCAGAAGTACGACCAGTACACCGACGCCTACAATGCCCTGCTTGACGGCCGCGGCGACGCCTTCTCCACCGACAACACTGAAGTCCTCGCCTGGGCCTTGGTACATAAGGGCTTCAAGGTCGGCATTCCTTCCTTGGGTGATCTTGACACCATCGCTCCGGCCGTCCAGAAAGGCAATAAAGGTCTGCTCGATTGGATCAATCAGGAAATCGTCAATCTTGGGAAGGAAAACTTCTTCCACCAGGACTATGCAGCCACGCTCGCCCCGGTCTACGGCAAAACGTCCAATCCCGATGATCTCGTGGTTGAAGGCGGCAAGCTCTGATGTAGCCCGCACTTAATGAAAACGTCTTTGATGTTTTCTTAATGAAATCGGCAGATTAACCGTGAAGTTAACCTGCCGATTTTCGTCAGCGGCGTGAGCGTACTATCGCAAAGTGCCGTTCATTAAATTTCGAACGTCCCTTTAACGACAACCTCGCCGTCACGCATCATCACGCGTCCGCGGGCGACGACGTGAGTGAGTGTGAAATCTTCGGTGAAAAGACAGGCATTGGCACAGGCGCCGACTTCGACGCGTCCCTGATCCTTGAGACCCAGCGCGTCGCCCACATTCTTCGTTGTGAAGAGCAGTGCCTGTTCGATCGGCATTTTGCAGTCGCTGATCAAGCGAATCGTCTCCTTGAGGTTGCCGTCAACGCCGCCCACGCCGAGTCCGACCATTTCGCCTTTTTCATTGAAACGCGGAACAGAGCCATGGCCGTCGGTCGAAAGCGTTATGTGCGTCGGATCAACACCCATGCCGACCGCTTCGATCACGGCCTGAGCGGGATGATCGAAGCAGCAGGATGCGCCGGTTGTGATGTCGATCCAGCCGCCCTTCTTGCCGAACTCAACAGCAGAATCAAAAACGTGACGGATACGGCCGCAATGGGTTGGACGAATATGTTTGATCGGGAACCCCTTGGCCAGGATCTCGTCATACATTTCGAAGGCCCCCGGAATATTGCCCGTGTGAATATGGAGGAACCCGGTCTTGCCGGCAATCATTGCGCCGACACGAACCTCAGCGAGCACAGCAAGAACCTGCTGCGCCGTCGGGAATGATGAGCGGTGGTCGCCGAGCGCAATTTTCACGCCGATCACTTCGGGCACAAAGAACAGGTCATTGGCAATAGAGTCCGTGAGCGTCGTTGCCGGATACTTGTAGTTGGAGGTATACATCCAAGCCGATACGCCTTCGGTCTGCAGCGCCCGAACCTTCGCCAGAAGATTCGGAATGGAGCGCGTCGTATAGTCCGTACCCGAAACGCCCACGACGGACGTTGTGCCGCAGCGGATCAATTCCGAAAGCACGAGTTCCGGCGTACGTGTTGACGGTCCGCCCTCGCCGCCGCCGCCCGTGACGTGAATATGCTGATCAAAAAAGCCCGGCGTGAGAATCTTGCCGCCGGCATCCAGGATCTCCAGATCCGGCAGCTGAGGGGCGAGATTTTGTCCGACGGCAGCGATGCGGTCATTGACCATCAGAACATCGTTTTTGCCGAGATCCTGCGGCGCGAAGACGCGTGCATTTTTAATAAGGAGTGCTGTCATTATTTCTTCTCCAAAGCGGGGTCAGGGAAATTAGAGGAAGATGGCCGAAGCTGCGACATTCATGATGAGCGCGAGGATCATCACCGGCGCTGTGCGGCGGACAAGTTCAAAGGGAGAAAGACCGGCAATGCCGGAAACCGCGATGATGACGCCGGCAATCGGGCACATCGTACGGGCGATGCCGGCAGAGAGCTGCACCGGGACGGCGAGAATCGCGGCGTTGATGCCTACGCTCGCGGCAGCCTCAGGCAGAAGCGGCGAGAACGCGAAAAAGGCCGCGTTGCCCGAGCCGGTCACCACGGTGGCAACGACCATGATCGTCAGCATAATGAGCAGCATCACCCACACGCCGGCGGACTCCATGGAGGCCGCCATGGAAATCAGCGTGCTAATGCCGCCGAGTTTATTCATGCCGAGCGCAAAGAGTTCCGCACAGCAAATGAGACCGACGGTCGAAGTGAAAACTTTGCCCATGCCTTCAAAGACGGCTTGGGTGTTTTTCGTGGACTCACGGAAAGAGCGGCGTGTAATGAAGTCAACCACAAAAGCGATGATGATCGAGACGATGAGACCCGTCTGCAGCGAGAGCTTGATGCCGTCATAAACCATCGGCGAAAAGACGATCAGCAAAACGAGCGGCAGTACCGGCAAAAGTGCATAGTGCATAGGACCAGCACCCTCAAAAGCCTTTTTGAGACGTTCATCGGTCGATTCGGCCGGCGCTTCAGCAGCCTCGGCTTCTCCGGCATGCTGAGCCTTGCGGTCAAACCAGCGCTGGATGAAGAAGTGACCGACGGCAACTGTGGCAATCACGCAAAGCGCTACCGGAATCTGGCTCTGTACGAAATAGGTGACCACGTCCGTCCCGAGCAGGTCGGCAGCTCGCATTGCGTTCGAGGATGAAGGTCCGAGATCCAGACAGCAAGTTGAGCCGATCACAGCCGCAGCAGAGGCTCGCGAAACGCCGAGCGCGATGAGGAGCGGTTAAATGGAAGCCATCAGCAGCAGGCCAAGACCCACTGCGGAATTGATAAAGAGCGCCATGAACTGACCGACCACATAGGTGACGGCAAGTAGCACATAAGGCGAGCGGATGGCGCTCAGCGGCTTCACACAAAGTTTAACGAGCGCTTTGGAAGCGCCAATGCGGTCCATATAAACCGAGAAGCCCGCAATCAGCATGATGTTGAGGCCAAGTCCCGGCAGGCGTCCCTTCATCAGGTTTGTGAAGGCTTCAGCCAGATCAAACCCAAAGAAGTGCGTCGACTTAGCGTCGGCCACCGGCATGGTTCCGTTCAGGGCTGCGCAGATCAGCATCACGAAACCAGCAAGCAGCAGGATAATCGGCGGATAATAATTCTTGAGGACGCAGTACGCAACACCTGCGATCACAAGAAGGGTAATGAGGATTCCGAGCATAGCGGTAGGTCTCCAGTGGTGGTGGCGGTTTGCTTTTTTTTCGTTATCTGCAGATCAGCTGCGGGTCGATCTGCAGATCTTGGCTTTCGGGCCCGGCTCCATTAGTGGTCTGATTTAATCCCTGCGCCGCAGAGCGTAATCAGCACGTCAGTGCTCGGTCCGTAAAGTTCGCAGTAATGATCCCAAGCGGCAAAGTTGGCGGCGGTCGTGTGCTCGATATAGAGCCCGGCCCGTGCAATCTTGGCGCGGGCGGCAAGAATCTTGTCCTCGGGAGCTGCCACAACGGTAATGTCGTGCTTTTTCATCATTTCAAGCAGCTCGCTGCCGCGAAGCGGCTTGCCGATCGCGATGCCTTCGGCAATCGTCGGCTTCACGTCGATGGAGACCGGTGCGTCCAGCCCTAATTCGCGCGCTTTAAGGAGCGGAGCGCAGTATTCGCTCTGAAGCGCCACAATCTTCGGGAAATGGTCAATCGCGCCGGATTCCAGAAGATGTTCGAGCGCTTTCACCGCTCCGATAAAGAGCGTGCCGTTGCCGACGGGCAGAACAACATGTTCCGGGATACGGCCGAGCTCTTCATACACCTCATAGATATAGGCTTTCATACCTTCATAAAAGAAGGGATTCACCACGTGGTTGGCGTAGTAGATGCCCTCTTCACGCACTCGTGCGCGGCAAACATCGGCACAGTGGTCGCGCGACCCGGGAATAACATGCACTTTGGCGCCGTGCGCCTCAATCATGGTGATCTTCTTGGGGCTCGTTCCTTCCGGAACATAGATTTCGCACTGAATGCCTGCCCTGGCGCAGTATGCTGCTACGGCGTTGCCGGCATTGCCGCTCGAGTCTTGCACACAAGACTTCACCCCGATCGCCTTCATATGTGCAACCAGCGTAGCCGCTCCGCGATCCTTAAAGGAGAGCGTCGGCATGGCGTAGTCGACCTTGACGTAGAGACCCGGTTCGAGTTCCACCAAGGGCGTCATGCCTTCACCCAGTGAGACGCTCTGCCAAGCATCACCGTCAACGGCCATAAAGTCGCGGTAGCGGAAAATACTCCAGCACTTCTGATCAATCTTGGCGTCCTCCCACTTTGGACTCTTGAAATCGAGTTCGAAGAGCCCGCCGCAGCCGCAGACGGGCGAAAGCGTATCGGCAGGTGTTTTTTTGCCGCAGGCGGTGCAGACATAGCTGAACATAGTTCTTCTTCCCCTTTGAATCAGTTGGAATCAGTCATGGGCTTCGAGTTCGGCAATGCATTCGATTTCAACGAGGCAGCCGAAGTGAAGCGGAGTAGTCGAAACGACAACCCGGCCGGGTTTGTGTTCGCCAAAAAACTGGGCGTATACAGCATTGATGGGCCCCCAGTATTCGTTTGACGGGGTATAGACGCGGCAGAAAACCACTTGACTGCGCTCGACACCCGCGGCTTGAAGCACTCGGTCGAGATTTTGGAGGGCCTGCGCAGCATGCGCCTCAATGTCGCCCGTACAGACCTCGCGCGTATCCGGGTCCATAGAGAGCAGCCCGGAAACGTAAAGCATGCCGTTTGAGACCACTGCCGTGCTGTAATGGCCGGGGTTCTTCCCCTTGAATCCGGGATCGATGAATTTCATGTTGTTTACTCCCAGCCGTTTCCGGCGCTGAAGGATGTTTTATGGTTTTGGCGTGTTCTTCACTTTTTCTGCCGTCCTGAGCCGGCAGAGCCGGCTGATTCCGATTCGCGCCTAAGGAGATCCAAATCGCTGTAGAGCGTCACCTTTGAGACGCCTAAACGCTCTGCGGCATAGTCGAGCGCGCCCTTCACAAGAAACACGCCGCGCGTATCCATGAAGCGAACGAGCGGAAGCCGTTCTTCGCGGGTCAGAACGGACGACGACGACCTTCCGGCCCGAACGCGTTCCGTCATGCGGTCGATCATGGCGTAAACCGTTTTGAGTACGCTGCCTTCCGGTTCGATATCTGCATCTTTTTGAAGATCTTTGGCCTCTGTGTCTCTCGAGACTGCAGACGCCAATTGCGCCGCAGCGTGTTCGGACGCGAGAGCGTCTGCAGATGCCGATGCCTCCGAAAGGATGGAAGCCTCTGCGGGCGGCAGAAGCGCTAAAAGCGCCTGAAGCTGCCCCGCGGCAGCAGACACATTGGTGACATCCTGATTGATGCAGAGAACGCCGACCACCTCGCCCGCATCGTCCCGAATCAGGAGCGACAGTGCACGAATCAGACGTCCGCGGCTTCTGAGCCAATAAACCGGCAGGAGATTGGGGCTCTCAGCACTAAGCCCGCCGTCATCGGTTCTGGACATTCGCAAGAGGTTGGGCACTAAGTGACGCAGTCCCTGACCGACAGCACGCCCCGTCACTTCACCGTTTTCCACACGCACGACGGAGTGCACGGGATCCGAAAGATCATGAAGCACGACTTCACAGTTCGGCCCGCAGAATGCCGCAATGAGTTTCATCACATCTTCATAGGGACGAAGGGCCGCAGGAAGCGGCGGCTGAAGGGCTCGATTCGTGCTCATAAATTGAGATATGGCTGTCCAGCGTCTTAGGCATACAGCAGGAAAACTCGGATAGAGGCATCTTAACATAGATTTTTTTATATGCAATATGCTTTGAAAGTTATAGAAATACACCCATGATGATTAGAAAATCGCCTGTCAGACCGTTTGTCTCGCCAATGGTATAGAATTTTTTATATACCCTTTTCTCCGCAAGCCCCAAAGGAAAACGCAATGTCTGTTGATTCCCGTTTTGCCGCTCCGGCACTCGCCAGTCTCAAGGATTGTGCGCTCGATGATCCGCGCCTTCCGACGCCGCTCTTTGTGATCGACAGCCAGAAGCTCGAGAAGAACCTTCGACGCGCGAAGGACCGAGCGGCAAAGCTCGGCGTGGCCTTCCGCCCTCATCTGAAGACGCATAAATCGATCGGCATTGCGCTGCGCCAAATGACGACGCCGCAAGGTCCGGCCACGGTATCCACGCTCGCCGAAGCCCGTTATTTCGGCGCGAGGGGCGTGACTGACCTCATCTACGCCGTAGGCATTGCGCCGCAAAAGCTCGCCGAGGTCAGCCGTCTGCGCAGTCTCGGCGCCGACATTAAGATCATTCTCGACAGTGCAGAAGCCGCGCGCGCCGTTTCGGCATTCTGCCGCAGGGAAAAAACGACGATTCCCGTGCTCTTGGAGATCGATGTTGATGGTCACCGCTCCGGTATTCGTCCTGACGGTGCAGAGCTTTTGCCGGCTGCGGCGGCGCTCGCTGACGGAGCAGAACTCGTGGGCGTCCTCACCCATGCCGGAGACAGCTACGAATGCAAGTCAACTGCGGAAATTGAAGCTGCCGCGGAAGCCGAACGCGCCGGGATCGTTCTGGCTGCAGAAAGACTGCGCGCTGCCGGCCATATCGTCAAAATTGTCTCCGCGGGTTCTACGCCGACCCTGATGTTTGCCAAAGACGAAACCGGCGTCACGGAGATGCGTGCCGGCGTATGTGCGCTATTTGACCTCTTCATGTCCAATGTCGGCGCATGCACCGTTGACGACATCGCCGGATCCGTCCTAGCTACCGTCATCGGCCGTCAGGTCGATAAGCGCCGCGTCATTTTGGACTGCGGCTTCCTCGCGCTTTCCCGAGACCGCGGCACGGCTCGTCAGACACACGACTACGGCTACGGCTTGGTCTGCGGCATTGACGGGAAGCCGCTCGCCGACGGCACGATCGTCCTGACGGGCACCAATCAGGAGCACGGCATTCTCACCCTTCCGGAGAATTCTCCCCTCACGCAGGAGGACTTCCCGATCGGCAGACGTCTTCGCATTCTGCCGAACCACGCCTGCCCCACAGCCGCCCCCTATGCTTCGCTCGTACTGATCGAGAACGGCCGTGTCGCGGAGGTTTTGGACCACGTCCGCGGATGGGACTAACGAGTGCAGCCTTCCCATTGAAGCAATTTCTGCACGGCATTGACAAATCTGGCCTTGCACATGGTCTGCTCTTCAATGTGCGCTTCGAATCGGACGAGACGCTTAAGCCCGACAGAATCTTCAACAGGCCGGGCTTTGGACATATTCCACAAAGGCATGAAGCAAAGTTTCCATGGAGGGCTCAACCGCCGGGCAAAAGGAAAATGCTGCGCGACAAACCGTCCACTCATCGATAGGCCAAACGCTTGATCGGCGAAGCAGTCGCTTTGCGCTTTACGCGAAAGCCCGGTTCCTCTCCGAAAAGAAGAAACCGGGCTTTTAAGGCTCTGCGGAACTTTAGGTGCCTGCGCACCCAAAATCCCGATTTTTAAGGTTTAGGCCTTGGCCGCCGTCTGACCCGCTACGCGGCCGTAGACCAAGCAGTCCAGAATGGCAACCGAGCCAAGGCGTACTGCGCCGTGCACGCCGCCCGTCGCTTCACCGGCGGCATAAAGCCCCGGAATCGGCTTATACGTGCGGACATCAAGCACGCGGCATTCCTTGTCGGTGACAAGGCCGCCCATGCAGTGGTGAACCTTCGGCTGCAGTTCGCAGACGTACCAGGGGCCCTCAACCAACGGTACCTGATCGTTGTTGATGTAGCGGTTCCACACCGGATCAGCCTTGGCCTTCACGACCTCATTGAACTTCTCGACCTGAGCCTTAAGCGCATCGGGCTTGATGCCGGCAGCCTTGGCAAGATCTTCGAGCGTGTCGTACTTCTCAACGATCTTACGTTCAAGCATGCGGTCGAGCAGACCCGGACGCTGTTTCTTCAGCGGCCCGACATTGGGTTCATTGCAGATAGCGAAGCACTTGCGGCCATTGGCTTGTTCAACCATGATCGCATCGGCGCGAACCTTGCGGTTGGCGAGCTCATTGACGAAGCGTGCGCCGTCTGAATTCACCCAAAGACCATATTCAGCGGCAGCCGTTTGATTGAACATCCAGCCAATGCCCATGCCCTTTTCACGCGGGCAGCCCCACGGGCCGCACTGAATCCAGTCGTTTTGAACCTGAAGAGCGCCGATGGCTGAGGTTTCACGCCAGAGCTCAGACGTTGCGCCCGGCTGGTTCGTCGTATCAAGCGTATCGTTAAGCTTCGGATCCTGATACATACGGTATGTAACGTCGGCCGAGAAGCCGCCGTAGCAAAGCACAACGCCCTTCTTGGCACGAATGAACTTGGTCTTGCCGGAGTCTTCACGCGGGAAGCGATAGCCTTCACGCACCTCAAGACCCTCAACACGGCCGTCTTCGCCGCGGATGATGCGTTCAACAAACACGCGGTTGCGCAGCGGAATGCCTAGTTCCTTGCACTTGTCGATTTCCTTGGAGACGATGCCCGAACCCGAACCGTTCTTCGTTGTGACATAACGCGGGACACTGTGGCCGCCTTCCTGACCGATGGCATCGGGCAGATATTCCACGCCGAGATAATTGACCGTCCATTCATAGTTCGACAAGGCGCGCTCCGCCATGAAGCGAACCTTATCGACATAGTTCATGTAATTGCCGGCCGCCAGAATATCTTTTTCGAGCAGGTCGACGGAGTCCTTGATGCCGTGAAGCTTTTGCTGCGGACAGCCCGTAGCCGTCAGAATGCCGCCGTTAATGGCGGAGTTGCCGCCAAAGACGGCCATTTTTTCGAGAACAATAACGTTCGCACCAGCGTTCTTGGCTTCAATCGCTGCGGCCAGGCCGGCAAAACCTGAACCGACGACGATGATGTCTACCGTTTCATCCCATTTCGCCACGGGTTTGGACGCAAAAGCGGACGTTGCACCGGCGAGCGCAGCCGTACCGACAATTGAGCTCTCAATCAGGCGGCGACGAGAAATATTGGCAGTCATAACTCTCTCCTTTTTTTATTGATGTTCACCAGCATTCCGTTTGAAAACGGTTGGTCTTCATGCCGAAAACATCAAACGCTTTGTTCAAAGCACGAGCGCACTTCGAAGCCGGCAGACAGGATTGTGATTCCCGCCTGCTGTTGCCGAGGGTTATATCGCTGCCCATTTAAGATTTACATAAGAATTAACCCGATAGATACGTCACGAATACAGTGCATCCAACGAATAACACTTATTAATCCGTTTCTCCCGTATGTATTCAGCAATTGTTGCCAATTGCTACTTTTCTCCTTTGGCAAAATTTTGTCATACAACCGTTCGATGATAGATGCGGCTTCCAGCGCCTACCGCCGCCGGCTTTTCGAGCTGCAGCCAACCCGAATCTATTTTTTGACCAATGGACTGTCTTTGAGCGGTATGGCTGGGCAGCTGCCAAATCAAATCGCAAGCCGCCTGATCGGCTGCCACGGGATCCAACGATCCAATAATCCCTAGGTTTCCGGTTTTCGGCGCTGCGCCGCCAAAGGGTTCAGCATGAATATTGGAGAGAATTGAGATGGCTATCATCTTGCGGCCCATACGCGCTTTTATCCCTTTAGCGGCATCCGCAAGGTTCGTGAAGAATGCTTCTGAGCGCTGGTAGCCCGGCTCATGCACGACCGCCTTGCCGTCGGGCGACGCCAAACCGATGCCGATGTTTTTCACTGCACCGGTATAGCCCGCAAAGCTGGGGATCTTGAAATTGGTGAGAACAACGATGCCGCCATAGTCTTCGAGCATCGCACGGCACACTTCAATCTCTTTCAAGTTTGCGCCGCCAGGAATCGGAAGCTTCACATAATCCTCGGGGTGCTCCGCTCTGTCGAGCACGTCCACCGGCGCAAAGTCGACGCCCTGGCTGCGAATTTCGGCAATATGCGTTGCCGTATGCCGGCGGCTGCCGCCAAAATCGCTCGCCCAATTGGTCTCAACGAAACGGCTTCCCGGAATATGGGCCTGAAGCGCACGAAAGAGCGGGAGATTCACGGCCGCTTCGCCGCCGTGAATCTTGATGCCGACGCAACCGGACAAATCACCCGAAAGCTTCTCATAAATACGAATCAGCGCATCGGCCGAAACTTCGGGCGAGAAAAATACTTCTGGGGGTTCCTCTGCTGCCTGTACGCCGGGCGCAGAGAAAGCCATCCCGACCGCCAGCCCAAGTTCAATCGTGCGCCGGCGTGAAAGCGAAAGCCTCAAGCCGCTCATCACATCGCTGGCCGTTGTGATCTTCTCTTTATGCCCTGCGCCCATTTGAGCTTCTCCCGCAGCAAAAAAAACAGTCCATCCGTTTTTTCGTCAAAGCCCGCTGCGCTTAAGCCAAGCGACCAAATCATCTCGGCTCGAGGCTGCACGGCTTTCCGTCGTGTGAAAGCCTTCGGCAATCTGAGCATTCGGACAAAAAGTGCGCACATCGGCCCATGCACCGGAGGGCGACGAACTGGCCGACACACAGAACGGCAGCACACGTTTGCCCGCAAACGGATGGTCCATGAGGAACGTACGCATCGGAATGGACAAGCCTCCCCACCAATAGGGGCTGCCAATCACAACGGCGTCATAGCCCGAAAGATCGGGAATCGCGGCGGCAATTTCTCGTCTGGCATTGTTTGCGCGTTCGCTGCGGGCGATGCCCGTCATGGCCGAATAATCATCCGCATAAGGGTCCTTGAGCGTGAGCTCGAGGAGATCTGCACCGGTTGCTGCGGCAGCAGCCTCGGCGAGCCCTTTGGTTGTGCCGGTCCTTGATAAATAATTAATGAGCGCGTTCGCGCGGGTATCGGCGCCTGAGGCAGCCAGGCTTCACCGAACCAACCCGGCACTGGCCAATGCACCGGCAGCGAGCTGCATCACGTGACGGCGTGATAATTGTTGAGCATTCATGATGATGTCTCCCAAAAGAGTTTTGTTATCCAAGCGATTCAATGCGGTATCGCCTCACGCCCATGGCAAGCCTTTCCATGGCATCGAGCTGCGTAAGGCCGCTTCGTGAAGCGATGCGCTCCTCGAGCGGGCGGCGTTCTGCCGGCGGAAGCGTTCCAACCCAATCAATGGAGGCCTGATCGACGGCCAGAATGTCAGTCGAAGCCAGAATGCCGAGATCGCGAGCTTCCGGCTCGGCAGCCGATGTGCCTGTACAGTCGCAGTCCACCGACATGCGGCGCAGCACGTTGATATAGGCAATGCGGCCCTGAAAGTGATCCGTCACTGCCTTCCCGGCATCAGCCATGCGTTCGAGAAATGCCGGGCCGCGTTCCCAGCCCTGATGAATCTCAGCCTTTCCCTCGCGTCCGGAAGCGCAGCCGATGGCAACGTTTTTGAGCGATCCGCCGAAGCCCGCCATGCCATGCCCTTTGAAATGGGTGAGCACCAGCATCGAGTCATAGCGATCCAAATGAGATCCCACCGTCACGGACTTGAGCCGACTGCCGCCCGCAATCGGCCATGGCGTTCCGCCGTCTTCATCCAAGATGTCAACGGGCGCGAAGGTCCAGCCGTTCGTAACGAGCGTTTTACGATGTCGGGACGCTGCAGCCCGCGGCCCGCCGTAAAGCGTATTCGTTTCAACGATCACGGCGTCCGGCAGCTCATTTATGAGAGCTTTCACCCATTCGCGCGGCAAAATGTTGGGACCGTGCGGTTCGCCCGTACGAAGCTTCACCGCAATGCGGCCCTTAAGCGTGCTCTGCACGGATCGCAGAGCAGCAACTAACCCTTCGGCCGTCAATGATGTCGTTTGATATACAACTGCTTCTCGGCCGGCCGAAGCGATCGATAAAGATTCCGCGCTCACCTGCGAGAGCGCTGCAGCCGCAGCTGTTCCGGCGATTAAACACCGACGCGAAATTCCGCAAAGGCTCATCGCGGCCTCCTTGCAAATCAGAGTTTTTTCTTGTCAGCGAATAATTGAATATGCATTGCTTAATTAAAATGCCAACTTATTTCAATATTTCGCTGCGCACCATCGGCCGCCTGCAGTGCTGCTGCGCTTTAGGAGAGAGGTCCGTTAAAAGAACAGACCGCAGGTGGGTTCGTGCGAATTCATTCTCTGTTTCAAGAGCAGTGATGTCCAATGCTTAATAGCGATGCCTTTTTATGCGTTTTTTGGATGGAGAAAGCCCCCCTGCACTTTGATGCCGGCCGGCCCCTTATCCGCGGCGAATGGGACTCAGCCGACACATTGATTCAAACGCGCAGGACGTATGCCGGATTGGGTGCATCACCCGAGCTCGTCGGAGCGGCGTGCGGACTCCGCAGCATCAGCCGGACTCACCAACGTTACGGTGAAGGCGTTGCCATCGGGACCCGAAGCAAGATTCACCTGCCAACCCATGCGCATACAGATGCGCCAAACGATGGACAGTCCCAGACCAAAGCCCGTCTGTTCGGTATCCGCACTCGTCTTTCCCCGGACAAAAGGTTCGAAAATCCGCTTCTGCTCCTCTGGAGGAATAGGGTCGCCATGATCGGCAACGACGATGCCCGTACTCGTCTCAGTCACTTCGATCTCCCCTTCATGCGAGTAGGCGAGCGCATTCTTGACGAGGTTCGACACCACAGTGCTCAGAAGAAGCGGCGAAAAGCTCCCCGGACAGCAGTCTTCTTGGCGAAAAACAAGCTCGCGGCCAGCCTTTGCGGCCTCTGGGATCCATAAGCGGCCGACAGCCTGAAGCACGTCGCTCACTCGGTCGCTGCCCGCGTTTTCAGAGAGCCGAGCAAATGCGAGGAACCCTTCTACAAGCTCGTGCATCATTTTGGACGACCGTTCGATCTTGTCCACCTGCCGCTTTTGGGCGGCAGTGAGTTCTGTGAGCTTGAGGAGCTCCACACTCGTCTCGATCACGGTCAAGGGCGTGCGCAGTTCGTGACTCACGTCGCCTGTGAAAGCTTTTTCTCGCTTCAATGCTTTAAACAGACGATGCATTGAGGCCGAAAGCTCTGCAGCAAGATTCCCCACTTCGTCTCGGGTGATCAGCTCTTTGGGAAGCGGCTTCCAAGTATTTTGTGACGATGCCGCACGAACGGCAGCAGCGAGTTTTTCCACCGGCCGCATAACCTGCACCGCCAGACGTTTGCCGGCGGCAGCCCCGACCAAGAACACCACGAGCAGCACAGCGAGCATCAAGATAAAGAGCTCCTGCTCCTTTTCTTCGAACCCTTCCTGATCACGCACGATCATCAGGCTCCCGCCCTGCCAGGCACGCCGCCAGACAAATACAGCCGGCGCTTCGGTAATTTCAGTAAACCCGAACGGACAGTCCTGGAACTGGGCCGGCACAGGCTTCAATCCCGGCGCGTCGCCATATACATCAGCGTGCGGCAACCCTATTGCGGTATCGCCTCGTTCGATCTGCGAAACCACATAATCCATGTCGTCCTCAAGAAAGCTCGAAATAAGCTCTTCTTCGGTATAACCGATGACGCCTACCATCGCTGCGGAGTAAAGCGCAGCCAAACCGGTGAGCAGCACCGTAAGCGCAAGCATAATGCGCTGTGAAAGACCTCTCGGCGGCTTCCGATGGAGCTCTCGCTGCTGATCATGCGCCTGAGGCGACACTTGGGATAAGCCCCCTTGCGCTTCATAGGAACTGCCTGACTGAGCAGCTGATGAGGAAGAAATCCTCTCTTCCTGCGCAGCGCTCAACTGCAGGTTTTCACGACTCCTGCCGCTCAAATTCGTCATCTTGGGTCTCGCCGTGCTTTGCGGCCGAATATAATTGTTTACGATAAATGCTCTGGCGCTCACTCCTTTCCAGCCAGCAGCATGAAGGTTATCCCTTCACCCCATCGGGCGAACAGACAGACCAGCCGGCACCGGGGTGCGTTTTCAGCATTGGAACATTGAAAGGTTTGTCGAGCGCCTGCCGAAGAAGCGACTGACAACGCGGGGACTCGCCCGCATCAGCACCGTGAGAATGCGGAAACAAGTTGGGTTAAGACGAAGCGATTTGCCCTCGCGTTCAACTGAGAGCGCATCCGGGTCGAGCACTAGGGGGCCCACCTGCAGTTTCTTTGACGCACCGGCAGTCATGCCGCTTCGTCCCGCACGCCGCAGAAGAGCTTCCACGCGGGCATTAAGCTCAAGCAGTGAAAAAGGTTTGATGACGTAATCGTCCGCTCCGGACTCCAGCCCCGCCACGCGGTCGTCAACGGCATCGCGCGCCGTGAGCATCAGGATCAGTATTGAAGACCCCGCGAGACGAAGCCGGCGGCAAAAGCTCATTCCGTCTTCCCCGGGCAGCCCCACATCCAAAACAATGAGCGCAATGTCTTCTTCGGCAATCAATTGAGCGGCCGATGCAGCATCCGAAGCACCGATCGTTTGATGGCCGCGTAAGTTCAGGTATTCGCATATGTTTTCTCGAATATCTGAATTATCGTCCACGACCAGGATGCGGTTAGCCATTCGTTCCTCGCTGCGTTGAAGTCTGCCAAAGATGCGCAAAACGGACTGTCCATGTCGTCAACGCATCACAGCATCACATTTTATGGGACGACGTCTTCGTTAGCATTCGCAGCGTGAATTTGGTTTACCGATCATCTTGTTTTCACTCATGAATTCTCTTTTTTGACGGGATTTTGACGGACGCTTTACACCGCCTTGACGGCCATTGGGAAAAATCACCACCGTCAGAGTCCCGAGAGGGTCAGGGCTCGCAAAGCTCTGAGCGTCACCGCTCAGTTTGTGAATCATCATGTCGTCCATCTTCAACCTGTTCCGCAGCAGTTCCGCATCCGACTTCAGTTTGCCCTATGCACGCAAAACGGCCGACTGGAACATCGTCCTTTGGCTGCTCGTACCCGCATGGCTGCTTTTTTGGCTGTGGACCAATCCGCCTCACGGGTTCGATCTCGCCTTTGAACATCAGTTCTATGTGAACAATGCCTGGCCGCTTCATGCAGACGGCCGCATTGAGTTCTGGCTCCACTTCATGCCGAAGGTCATTTCCGGTGTGCTTTTCGCGTGCGTGCTGGGAGCTCTCACCTATCTGCATCAGTGCCGCCGCGCGGCAGTCATTCTCGGCGACCACGAAGATGCGGCGCACTGCAATCTCATCCTCTCGCGTCTTTACTATGCCGTGGGCGCTGCGCTCCTCTGCGTGGGACTCCTCTGGTGGATGAAGCAGTCCACCGGCGTCTCCTGCCCCTGGAGTGTCACTGAATTCGGCGGCAGCGCCGCCGTGGTGGATCCTGGTCTGCCCCTCCTGCCGAAACCAGGACGCTGCTGGCCAAGCGGCGCTGCCGGCAGCGGCTTCTGCCTGCTTCCGCTCTACTTCGCCTTCCGCGACTTCAGGCCCAGACTTGCCCGTCTGTTGCTCGCACTGGCACTCCTTTCGGGTTTCGGCGCAGGGTTTGCCCGCGTGGTGGTGGGAGCGCACTTCCCGTCGCATGTTTTTGCGGCGTTAGCGCTGGACTGGCTGATTTCTGCGGGCATCTATATTGCCGCTTTTGACCGCGCCGGACTGGTGCGCAAGCTTCGCGCGCTGCTGCCTTTCGGCCGCCGTTCGACTGAGGATCAGCCCGGCCGCGTGACGCTTTATCTTTTCACGAGTCTCTGGTGGGCCATCGTCTTCAATGGTCCGATGACCGCCAAGCTCGCGATTGACAACAACCTCGTCACAACCGACTCGCTTATCCTAAGCTTGGGCACGACAGCCGCCTTTGCATTCGTCTCCGCTGCAATCATTGAACTCTGCGGACTGCTGCCGAAGATGGTCTTCCGCATTCTGCTGCTGATTTTGAATACACTCGGAGCCGCCGCTTTTGCTGCCGCCTATCTTTACGGCACGGCGATGACGCCGGACATGGTCCGCAACTTTCTTGCCACCGATCCGGCAGAAGCACAAGCCTATCTGAGCACCCGCTCCGTTCTCCTCTTCCTGGCCGCCTGGCTGCCGCCGATGCTCGTCACGCTGGCCGCAAATCTAAAGAAATCCGCCAGCTCTGCTCGTCCGACGCTGCTGCGCTGTCTGCTTGTATTCCTTCGCCGGCTCTTTACCTCCATTGGGTTTGCTGCTGTGGGCGTTGCGCTTATCGGCCTCAACTTCCAGGCTTTCGCAGGCGCGATGAGAAACGACAAGTCACTGCGCTACATGATCGCTCCGGTTAATGTCGTCTATTCGGGCATGCGCACCATCGTGGGCGACTCAAGCCCGGAAACCAACGCCCCGCGTGTGGCCGTCGACCCTTCCCCGTCGCTTGCCGTCAAGCCGTCTCGTCCGGCGGTGCTTGTTGTGATGGTAGGAGAAACCACGCGCTCAGCCTCCTGGCAGCTCGCGGGTTACAGCCGCGAAACCAATCCGCAGCTCTCCGAGCTTCAGATTATCAGCATCCCTCGCGTTGAAGCCTGCGGGACGTCCACCGACGTCTCTCTGCCCTGCATGATGAGCCGCATTGGCCGCAGCGACTATAACCGCGATCGAATCCTCTCTGAAGAACAGCTCCCGAGTCTCTTAAACCGCGCCGGCGCCAACGTGCTCTGGATTGACAATCAATCGGGCTGCAAAGGTGCCTGTACGGGCGTCAGCTCCCGTGCGACGACGCCTAATCCGCAGGACTGCCCCAACGGCGAATGCGGTGACCGGGTATTCCTCTCGGAATTGAAAGGAGAACTTGGGAAACTGCCCGCCGACCGTCCGACTGTACTCTTCCTTCACATGATGGGGTCTCACGGTCCGGCCTATTCGCTTCGCTCTGACAAGGCCAGAAAGCTCTTCGAACCGGAATGCACCGATGCAGACCTTAAGAGCTGCAGCCGCGAATCGGTTATGAACGCTTACGACAACAGCGTGCGCGAAACGGATTACGTTCTGGCGTCTCTGATCCGCATGCTTAAAGATACGTCCGGCAGCATCGATTCCGCACTCGTTTATGTCTCCGACCATGGCGAATCCCTCGGTGAAGGCGGTCTCTACCTCCACGGTGCCCCCTACTGGATGGCGCCCAAGGAACAGACTGAAGTGCCGATGGTGCTCTGGATGAATCCGGGATTTGAAAAGACCTTCAGCATCAACCGCAGCAAGCTTGAAAAGAATGCCGCCGGCCGAGTGACTCATGAGAATCTTTATCACACCGTCCTCGGACTGCTCAACGTCAAGTCAACGACCTATGTGCCGACCTACGACTTGACGCACTAAAGGAGCTTGTCGTCCGTCAGGCGAAAACGAAGAAGGACTCGATAGCCGCGCAATAGGCTCTCTATCGAGTCCTTCTCTTTTTTTGGAAGTGTTTTCTCAGAAAAACGGCAGACACTGCGGTCCGTTATTCGCCCTGATCAATACGTCCTAAGAGTCTTCGGCACCCTGCTGCCTGAGGATGGAGCCCATTGAAGAGGCTTCGATAGTGCTTATCCGTCGATTCCAGAAGCTGCCGACGCTCTTCGGGTTCAGGTTTATTCACCAGACCAGCTGTGCGGTGAAGATTGAGCGCGAGCTCGCCTGCGGCAAGCAGCAGCTCATCAGGATGCGGCACACCCAGTTGATCACCCGGAACCGTCAGCAGCACGCGCGTCCAGAAGCGAAGATCCGGATTCTCAAGCTGTGAAAGCGTATCGGCAGCCAATTCAACAGCAGCGGGCAGCATGTCGCCGTCCAGTGATGACGGCAGAAGCTCAGACCAGTCTTCCACAAGAGACGCGCGCAATTCACGGTTAGCGTCGCCCAGCCGCTTGATGGCCACATCGAACTGTCCTGTACGCATGGCCAGCGTGCCTTCAATCAGCGCAAACGGTGCGCCGACACTCCCGCCGGCCGTCGCAGCAGCCCGCAGCGTAGGCAAGAGATTCAGTGCAACCTGAGCCGGCGCAAGCGTCGTCTGAACATCTGCATCCGCCTGAGAGAAACCTTCCACCATGGCGCGCAAAAGCCGCCTGGCATAAGCCGCATCCAAAAGTGTTTCCTGAGTGATTGCAGAAAGCGCAGCGGCGATCACGCGTGCACGTCCAGGACCAGAATATGGGAAGGCTTCAAGCAGGGCCACCGCTTCTTCATGCGCCGGTGATGCCTTTTCCTGACGGCGAGCATGTTCCTCGCGCCGAATGTGATCTGTCTGGGCAAATTTAGCCATATAACGATCAAGCCATTCGAGCATGCGGACTCCTCCCTTCCTAAACCGTTTCTGCGGTCTCAATCCTAGCCAATAAACATGCGGCTTGTCCTACGCATTTGCCTCTACCGAAATGGAGAAAAGTTAGAGGATTGATCGCGAAATACGGGAGAAAACAGATATTGAGCATCTGCAGCATCGATCGCCATGAAATCTCACGCATAAACACTGCATAGCAATTCATGTCGAGATCAAACTCGCTGAAGACCGTGTAATCAATACGTAGTTGGTCGTCAACAACTGAGGGTATTTACTACGCATAGATTTTCCTTACTGTTAAAACGATAAAGAATGCAAACATTTGCCAAGCGAGGAATGCGCAAATGTCTGAACTGATGCAGACCGAGACCACGAACAGCCAAAAAAGACAATTGTTTTTTAAGGTTTTTTAGATTGCACTCTTCAAAAACAACTGTTCATTTAAAGGCGCATCAATGATGTTTATTGGCATGACAAATTCGTTCTATCAAGCGATGCACAGAAAGTTATTGGGCATAACGCTTTCGAGCAGGATAGCTCTGTCAAACAACATCTCGTAGGATAGAAACAGATTTGTGAAAATCTATCGCAATGGCAAATATAAATCAACTAGCCACAAAATAGATTCGCAAACTTGTCAATCATTAAATATTC